>Ga0256829_1001246_pt1 | contig 21523 bp, 24 predicted proteins | sample 131447metaG_FD_185979 | JGI IMG/M metagenome (GOLD analysis project Ga0256829, IMG submission 185979) | Hydrothermal vent microbial communities from Lau Basin, Pacific Ocean - 131-447 | ecosystem: Environmental > Aquatic > Marine > Hydrothermal vents | place: Pacific Ocean: Lau Basin | collected...
CCACTAACCAACGCTGATATATTATTATTTGGTAAGAAGTCTATACTTATGTCTCCCTTTTTCCAATAAAGTGAGGCTGATAAAACAGAAGGTCCACTTATCCCTTTATGTGCAAACAACATCTCTTCATGTAAAATCTTATCCTCTACTTTTATATGCACATAACAACTCAGACCACTTAACTCTTTCATCCAAAACTGCTCTTTTTGAAGAGTAAGACCAACTAATGCTGGAGCAAATTCTTTAACTTCTAACTCAAAACTTTTTGCGATATTTAAACCTATCTCACTTGCACCTAAAGTTTTAAAACTTTTTCCACCAGTAGCAACTACTAAAGACTTTGATTGTAAAACTCCATTATTTGTCTGAATGCTAAAAATATCATCTTCTTTTTTAACACTTAAAACATCTCTGTTTAAAAGTAGTTCTGCATCTTTAGCGTTTCGTTTAAGCACTTCTATTATCTCATCAGAGCTATTTTGACAAAAGTAATATCTATCTTTTCTAAGTTCAAGAGGCACTCTTTGTCTATCTAAAAAGTTTAGTAAATCATCTTTAGAAAACTTTTTCAAAGCATAAGCAACTAACTCACTATCACCATCAAAGTTATCTACTTTTACATCCGTGTTTGTGATGTTACACTTACCACCACCAGAGATTTTTAACTTCTTTGCAACCCTATCATTTACATCAACAATCCCAACACTTTTTTTCTTACTTATTCTACCAGCACACATCAAGCCACTAGCTCCAGCACCCAAAATTAAGACATCATATATTTTCATCTGAGAATTATACGATATAATTGCATAAACAATTAATAAAAGAAGAAAAATGAGCAACAAACTACATATAGTATCTTTAGGATGTACAAAAAATCTTGTTGATACGGAAGTCATGATGGGACGACTAAAAAACTTTGAACTAACTGATAATAATGATGAAGCTGATGTTATCATCGTAAACACATGTGGTTTTATAGATGCTGCAAAAGAGGAGTCTATCAACACTGTTCTCTCTTTGCATGAAGCAAGAAAAGAGGACTCGCTTTTAGTTATGGCTGGATGTTTGAGTGAGAGATACAGAGAGGATTTGATAGAGCAGATTCCTGAGGTTGATATATTTACTGGAGTTGGTGACTATGACAAGATAGATGAACTTCTTCAAGCTAAAGAGAGTCGTTTTAGTGATGAAGTTTTTCTAATTGATGGAGCAGAGAGAGTTGTTACTGGTTCTACTTATCATGCTTATGTAAAACTCTCCGAGGGGTGTAACCAAACTTGTAGTTTTTGTGCTATTCCATCATTTAAAGGTAAGTTAAATTCTCGTGATTTGGACTCTATTGCTCGTGAAGTAAAATGTTTGGTTGATAAGGGGTATTATGATTTTTCTTTTGTTTCTCAAGACTCAAGTTCATATCTTCGTGACCAAAATGTAAAAGATGGGCTATCACTTTTGATACAACGAATAGAACTTATTGAGGGTGTTAAATCTGCTCGCATTCTTTATCTATACCCATCAACTACAACTATGGCACTTCTACAAAATATCGCTAAAAGTAAAGTGTTTCACAACTATTTTGATATGCCAATTCAGCACATCAACGACGATATGTTGCGTTTAATGAAACGAGGATTTGGCAAAGAAAAAACGCTAGAACTTTTAAACTACATGAGAAGTTTGCCAAACTCTTTTGTTCGTACAAGTTTTATAGTTGGACATCCTCATGAAACGCAGGAGATGTTTGATGAGATGTGTGAGTTTGCTGCCTCATTTGGTTTTGACAGAATGAATATCTTTTCATACTCTGATGAAGAGACAACATCAGCACATGAGATGGATGGTAAAATCTCTGATGAAGTAAAAGAAGAACGAGCACAGACACTTGGAGATATAGCATCTCAAGCTACTAAAAAGTCATTAGAGGGCGAGATAGGAAAAGAGTTAGAAATCGTCATAGATGGAGAGAGTGAAGAGCATGAGTATCTTTTAAGTGCAAGAGAACTCATCTGGGCACCTGATATAGATGGTGAAATATATGTTAATGATAGAACAAAAGATGAAGATTTAGAATTTACAAGAGTTTATAAGGCAAAGATAACAGGAGTTGTCGGAAATATTTTAACTGCAACTGTGGACAATGCTTAAGAAATCAACTTTAGATAAACTAAAACCTTCAAAAAACCTACTGGCATTTTCTGCTGGTGGCGACTCTACTGCCCTACTCTTTTTACTCCTGCAAAATAAAATATTATTTGATATAGCTATTGTTGATTATGGTCTTCGTTTACAGAGTAAAGAAGAAGTGGCTTATGCTCAGTTTTTATCAAAAAAGTATGGTTTTAAATGTTACATTAAAAGCTCTAAACTTCTTCAGTCAAATTTTGAAGCAAAGGCTAGAGAAGTTAGATATGATTTTTTTGAAGAGTTAATTTCTAAATATAATTATAATAATCTACTTACTGCTCATCATCTTGGAGATAGATTTGAGTGGATGTTAATGCAGTTTTGCAAGGGTGCTGGATGTGTTGAACTCTCAGGTATGAAAGAGAGTGATAAACGAAATAATTATACACTCATTCGTCCAGTTTTACATTTAGAAAAAGATGAACTCTTAGGGTATCTAAATAAAAATAGCATAAAATACTTTGAAGATGAAAGCAACTCTGATGAGAGTTATAAACGCAACTACTTTAGAACACATCATGCAAAACCTCTTTTACAAAAATACTTATCTGGAATCAAAAAAAGTTTTACTTATTTAGATGAAGATACTCAGATACTTCACCAAGAAGTTAATATAAAAGAAGTAGATGATTTTGCATATTTTAACTCCTCAAACAAACGCAGTGATATTGTAAATATTGACAAATATCTAAAGAGAAAAGGTTTTTTAATATCTGCAAAAGAGAGGGAACTTTTAAAAGATGAAAAAACAGTTGTAATATCAAGAAAGATAGTTGTAAATCAAAATCTTGGTTTTGTTTTTATGATGCCATATTTAAAAAATGTAGAGATGTCAAAAGAGTTTAAAGAGAAGATGAGAATTTTAAAAGTAGAGCCAAAACTTCGTCCTTTTATCTACAAAAATCCAAAGGTTAATGAGTTGATTTCTTCTCTACTTTCTTAGTTTTATTTTCATCTCTAGTATTTGATAATACTTGCATAGTAAACGATGACTTTATTAACTCACCATCACGCTTAAAGTTAATAGGAAAATTCACTTGAATAATCCAGTCACTTTTATTAACTGCTTCTAAAAAATTATAAAAACTTTTAGGTGAACTTATTTGTGAACTTGTGTTTACCTCATAAGTTGTAAACTCATCTTTTTTACTCTTCTTTTTAAGTTCAGATAACTCTAATGATGAGAAGTTTTGTTTATACTGTTTTTGAAATCTTTTTGCATTAAACTTGTTATCAAAAGCAACAATTACTGCACGATGTTTTTTTTGTAAATCTTTAAGTTGAGCTTGTTTTTTATCGTAAAAGTCTTGATACTTTCTAAGTTCTTTGGAGTTTTTCATAAACTCCGTACGATTTTCTCTGTAGCCCTTACCCTCTGGAATTAATACCAAAAAAGAGAAGATAAGTACAAAGATAAGAAGAAATATAGATACACTTATAAGATATATATTTTGTCTTGAAATCTTAATTTTCATTATCTGCTTCTCCTTCTAATGTTGGCAAATCATCATCAGTATAGTTTGTAGAAACAAAACGAAGCCATCCATTTCCTACAGGATAAAAACTACTATATGTTCTGTGAAATATAGAACGAAGAGGTGCGCCTAGCATAAAGTTATAAATATCTTTGTTTGGAGTAATACCGTAAAGTACAAGTGAATTTGTGTCTAGTTTTGCCTGAGATAGGGTTATCCTTTGTGGTACTAAATCAAACAAGTTTGTTATGGAGTCTTTTAAAACAAGGTTTTTTGTTTGGATACTTTTAGCTAAATCATTCTCTTTTTGGATAAATACTATATCATCTTTCATTTTAGATAAATCAGTTTGTAGTTGGGATTGAGATTTTTGAATACTCTTTAAATCACTTAAAAATGTATATTCCTTAAAAAGCAAAAAAGCATAAGTGCTAAGAAGCATAAAGATAGTTATACTAAAAAATGTAAGCATCAACTTTACTTCTGGAGTAAAAACTGTTTTAGTTCTTGGTGCTATGTAGCTGTATTTCATGTAAGAACCTCTGATACTGCTAGTTCCGACACTTCTGTAGTTAGTGCAATCTGTCTAATATATACATTCATAAACAACTCTTCTTCAAAATATCTTTTAAGTTCACTTGTTACACCAACAGCATCTGCAATATAAATATTTTCTAAGAACTCACTATCATAATTACTATCTTCATAAAAATTATGGATAGATTTTTGGATATGTGTAAACCTTTGATAATCTTCATTAAAAGTCTCTTCGCTTTCTTGTTCTGGTACGCCGTCTGACTCTTGATAGAACTCTTCTTCAACATCTTCAGTCTTATCAAAGTCATCTATATCGTCCAAGTCATCAAGATCTTCAATATCACCAAAATCATCTAAAGAGTCCATCTCTTCATCAGCCTCAACACTATCTAAATCAATGCCATCATCTTCACCTTCCATCATTATGTCTTGAACAGTATCAATAGTTTCAAACTCTTCAGTATCTTGAATAATATTCATATCTAAATGTTGAGCATAAATAAGTTCTGAGTTTTCAAAAACACTTAAAGAGATAGACTCACCTTGAAGCAATACAAAAACACCAATCGGTCCATCTATTTTATCTTTAAAAAAGTTTGATAAAACACTAAAAGGAGAAAATATAAAATCAATACCAATATCTTGATATTTTCTTTCTATATCATAAAGGTCATTTTTAGATGTAAAATGTGTCCACTGACTATTTTGGCACTTATGCGTACTTTCACTCATATCATGATAATTAGACATAAGATTTTTAGAACAAGTCGGGATAGCACCTTGGTTTTTTGAGTTGTCTAAAATTGAAATATAAAAATATGGTGTCTCTTTTGTGTATGACTTTATAAATGAAATCATCTTTTCGTCAATAGAATTAGTATCATAACTCTCTTCATAACTATCTATTAACTTGTTTTTTGAATAAATAGAAATATAGACATCAGAAGCCTCTTTTTCGACAACAATACTAACAAATACTTTAATATATAAAGATTCTAAAAATTTCAAAACTCACCAACTTTACAAAGAGGATGTGCTTTATTATAATTTTGTTGTTTCAAGGCACTACCTAATTTTGTATATATTTGTGTCGTAGCCATGGACGAATGACCCAACAACTCACTAACATCAACGATGGGAGCACCACCATTTAGAAGTGCTGTTGCATATGAATGTCGAAGTTGATGTGGAGTAACTTTCATCCCTACTCTTTTAAAGACTTTAGTAATGATATATCTTAAACTATTTTCGCTTAATTTTTCGCCATTTTTATGAAAAAGAAACTTATTTGTGCCAAAAGTAGTTAAATATTCGTCTAAAACTTTTTTTGTTGAAGTAATTAGTGGTATATCTCTCTGCTTTGAACCTTTTCCTAAAACTCTTACCCATCCATTATAAATATCATCATGTTTTAGTGAGGCTAGTTCTGATACACGCAAACCCAATGTATAAAGCATAGTTATAACAAGCTTCTCTTGTATATCTGCAAGTTCTAGTGCTTCAAGAATATGCTCATGTGATATTGGTTTTGGAAGTGTCTTTGATACTTTAATACTATCATCAGACTCCAATACTACATGAAGACCATTTTCATTTAAAAAGAGTGCGAAACTTCTTATGGCACTTAGTTTTTTACTAACAGTCTTAGCATTTAAGTGAGATATTTTTATGCGATAAGGCATAATGTTAATAGTTATAGTGGACTCTTCTTCAAGAATTTCTACAACACTAAGGGCTTCTTTAATAGACTCATCATAACTTTCAATAGTAAGGTCGGAGTAGCCTCGCATCTTTTCCAAATATTCTAAAAAAAGAACTTTTCTTTTACTTAGTAACTTTATCAAGTAACTTCTCAAAGTTGTAGTAGTATGTACTAGCTTCATCAACTAAATCTATATCTGTAATAACACTTGGTGCTAGTTTAACATAAGAGTCAATCATAACTTGACATATAAGTCTCATTTTTGCTTTATCTGCATCTGTAAGTGTCTCATGTTTTGCTATTTCATCTATCTGCTTCATATATTTTTTAGCATCATTTATATAATCAACATATTTCAAAGATGTTTTTGACTGTGCCATTATTGTTGATGCCATTCTGTTATAAATATCTATCGCAAAAGCTTCACTTGCAAGTTTATAAGCCTCTTTATATGAGCTAGTTTCATAATAATACTTTGCTTTTATAGACTTTTGGTAAGATGGATTTATCAAAAAATATACCCATGTAAGCACCAAAACAATAAAAGCAAAGAGAGGAATTGTAAACTTATTTTTCATGTTTTAAAAGTCCCTCTTTGATTAAATTTCTCGCAACTTCTATATCCATACCACTTATATCTATCTCTTTTGTAGAATAATAATTTATTATACCAAAAGGCTTAGGAATAACAAACTTATCCCAAGAATTAAGTTGCCAATATTTTGTCGGTTTTATCTCAACTAAAACTATCTTAGCTCCTGTTTTTTGTGCCATGATGATGATACCATCTGCCACTTCATGCCTTGGACCTTTTGGACCATCAGGAGTTATACCGATGTCATAACCATCCTTTAAGGTCTTTATAGCTTGTATCAGAACTCTTGCTGCATTTCTAGTTGTAGAACCTGCTAGAGTACCAAGATTGAAATTTTTAATAGTTCTTGAGATGAGTTCTCCATCAAAATGATTTGAGATAAGCACTTTTGCATGAGCTATTTTTCTATAGTGAGAGTATAAATAAGGAAGCATAAGAAGTTCACCGTGCCAACAAGCAAAAATGATAGGCTGATCACTGATACTCTCTGGAGAGTGAAATCGTATCTTGTTAGTTTTATATAAAAATCGAATCATTAAAGATGCGATAAATGGCAGTAAAATGAGTGCAAGAAAACGAAGTGTTTTTTTAAGCAAGAATCTCGCCTGTTAAGATAGTTCTTCCTATCTCAGTTATTTTAACATCTCTAAACTCACCTAAAAGCTCTTCTGAACCTTTAACTTTTATGACAATATTGTTATCACTTCTTCCTGAAACATGATTATCTTTTGTAAGTGCTTCAAAATAAACTCTGTAAACATTTCCTAAAAGGGTTTGATGTATCTCATCTATAATCTCATTGTTAAGAGTTTGCAGCCTGCTCAATCTATCTGAAGCCACTTCACCATCAACAACATTAGTAAAATGTTCTGCCTCTGTCTCTGGACGAGAAGAGTATTTAAAAGAGAAGAGTTGATCAAATCTTACACTACGAACAACATCAAGTGTATCTGCAAAGTCTTCATCACTTTCACCAGGAAATGCCACGATAATATCTGTGCTTATACTAACCTCTGGACACTCTGTGCGTAGTTTTTCTACTCGGTTCATAAACCACTCTTTTGAGTAACCTCTTTTCATCTCTTTAAGCACTTTTGTACTTCCACTTTGAAGTGGCATGTGCATAGACTTACATATCTTAGGGTTATGTGCAAACTCTTCTATAAACTCATCATCCATATGAAAAGGGTGAGGTGAAGTAAAACGAATACGCTCTAAATCTTCTATCTTTGATAATCTTCTTAGAAGTTCTGTAAAGTTTACCTTCTCATGACCTGCTGAAAAACGACGACCATAGTTGTTTACATTTTGTCCTAAAAGAAAAATCTCTTTAACACCTTCACCCACAACTTTTTTTGCTTCTTTTATAATCAAATCATCGGGGATAGAAATCTCTTCACCACGAGTTTTTGGAACTATACAAAAGGTGCATGACTTATCACAACCTATAGATATATTAATGTAAGCCTTGTAAGGTGATGAGCGAAAATCTTTAAAAGCAAATTCACTCTCATCATAGTTAATGTCTATTTCAACAGCCTTATCTTTATGTAAAACTTCACTTATCTTAGATACATTTCTAGCACCTAAAACAAAGTTTACATAAGGAGCTCGTTTTATAATCTCTTCACCTAGATGTGATGCTGTGCAACCACAAACACCTATCTTAGCACCCTTCTTCTTCTTTTTGTTAAAACCACCAAGTTCAGAAAATAGTTTATGCACTGGGCGTTCTCTCACTGAACATGTATTTATCAAAATAAGGTCTGCATTTTCAAGAGTATCAGTAGTTTCATAACCCTCTTTTTCATGTAACTCTGCAATCATATGTTCAGAATCACGAGAGTTCATAGCACACCCTAAGGTTTCAATAAATAACTTTTTACTCATGTCTTCTCTTTAGCTCATTATATGAACTTGGTACATATAATCATTATCTGATAAACCAAATTTTACTTCACTCATATAAAAACTTTTCCCTTGTGCCTCGAAATGATCTTGAAGTTCAAGTAAATCTTTGTGAGAGTTTTCTCTATCAAAATAAAAAATAATACTATCATCTTTAGCAACACTAGCTTCTATTTTAGCCAAATCAACCTTTTTAGGTTTTTTATCTATATCTGTTCTTGCGAATTTCAAATCCATCTTTTCTTCCTCTATATATATTTAAAAGTATTGCATTATACTTAAAATGTCATAAAATTTTGGTTAAAGAGATTTTTATAACTTTTTCAGTATAATTCTACACACAGAAGAAATCCCCCACAACGCATTATTATTGTTAGATTTCTTTAACCAAACAAGGAACCTATTTACATGGAAAAAATACTAGATATCGTACAAGCTATAGCACACGAAAAAAACCTTAACCCTGACAATGTTTTAGAAGCACTAAAAACTGCCTTTGTTCAAACTGCAAAAAGAGTTATAAATTACAACTTTGCTTTTGAAGCACAAATAGATGATGAGACAAAGAGTATTAAAATCGTTCAGACTATCACCGTTGTAGCAGATGACGATAAAAGACTTCAAGATGAAGAGTTAGCACCAGCATATATCTCAATCACTGAAGCAAGAGAGTATGATGACCAAGTTGAACTTGATGATCAACTACAGATAGACCATAACCTAGAAGAGTATGGTAGAACTGGTGCTTCTCAACTACATCGTGAGATAGAGTATCATATCCAAAGACTTGTAGAAGATGAACTTTTCAACAAATACAAATCAAAAGTAGGAACACTTGTAAGTGGTCGTGTTACTCGCGTTGATTCAAACAACTCTACATATATAGAAGTTGATGAAGTTCGTGCTGTTTTACCTATAAAAAGCCGTATAAAAGGAGAGTCTTTTGTAGTTGGTGATCATATCAAAGCTGTTGTTCGTCGTGTAAATATGGACAAAGAAAATGGCATACAGATAGAACTATCTCGTACAAGTCCTAAGTTTTTAGAAGAACTTTTAGCACTTGAAGTTCCTGAAATTGCAGAAGGTACTGTTATCATAGAAAAATCAGCTCGTATCCCAGGTGCAAGAGCTAAGATAGCCATCTTAAGCACTCACCCACAAGTTGATGCTGTTGGAGCAACCGTTGGTGTAAAAGGTGTTCGTATAAATGCAGTTAGCGATGAGCTAATAGGTGAAAATATAGACTGTATAGAATATACTTCTATCCCAGAACTTTTTATATCCCGTACCATGAGCCCAGCTATAATATCTCATGTAGAAGTTGTAAAGAATGAAGATGGAGAAAATGAAAAAGCCATCATCTCACTTCCAGCTGACCAAAAGTCTAAAGCTATAGGGAAAAGTGGAATAAATATCCGTTTAGCTTCAATGCTTACAGGAATGCAAATAGAACTTCTTGAAACTGACTCTGTTACAAATGAAAATGGAGAGATAGAAGAAGCTAAAGATGGTGTTGATGCACTAGAGGCACTATTTAACTAGTAGTTATGAGTCGTTATCCTCTTTTCATATAAGGGTTTAGTCTAAGTAGGATTAAATCTGCCAAGACATTTCCAGCTAAGGTCAGAAAAGCTGTTATCATCAAAATACCCATGATAACAGGATAATCACGACTCAATGCTGACATAAAAAAAAGCTGTCCCATTCCCTCAATACCAAAAATAGACTCCAAAATAACACTTCCTCCTATAAGTCCAGGGAGAGACAAACCGAGAAGTGTAATTATCGGTGGCAAAAGATTTGGCAAAATATAAAAACGCAAAAGTTGTTTTTTAGACAAACCACGAGAGAGTGCAAAATAATAATAATCACTCTTTAATATCTCTAAAGTTAAAGAACGAACATAGATAATCATACTACCTAAACCAGTAAATATCATAACAACTATGGGCAAGGTTAAGTGCCATGACATATCTAAGATATTGGCAAAACCTGTTTTAGCTTCTATGGAGTGAAGTCCAGCTATAGGAAACCAGTTTAATTTTAGTGCAAAAAATATGATAAAAAGAAGTGCTAAATAAAAAGATGGCATAGAAAAAGAGACTAAAGATATTTGACGAATGATATAGTCTTGTTTTTTTTCATAATGAAGAGCTGATTTGATACCTAAATATAATGAGATTGTAAAAACAAAAACAAGAGCCACTATATTCATACTAAGTGTAACTGGAAGTCTTTTTAAAATATCACTACTAACATCTGCACCACTAACAAAAGAGATACCAAAGTTTAAACTAAAGATATTTATAACCCAGTCAAAATACTGTTGGGACAGTGTTTTATCTAGTCCGTAAATAGCTTTAAGTCTAGCTATTGCCTCTTTTGTCATGTTAGGGTTAAGTTCACCTGCTCCAAAAAAGCTATTTGGTGCTGCATGGATGGCTAAAAATGATACTATTGAGATGATTAGCAGCATAAAGAGTATGTAAGATAGTTTTTTTGTTATTGTTTTCATAATGCGAGAACTCTTTTTTTCACATCATCAAAAATTTTTATCCTTTGCTCTTGATCAAGGGGCAACATATAATGTTTTTGTAGTTTATCATCTCCTACACTTTTCCAACGCTTTGAACTTGCAAAATTAGAATCACCAAAAAAAGTCATGGTTGGGCATCCAACCAAGGATGCTAGATGATAAGTTCCAGTAGAAGTGCTTACAAAAAGTTTAAATTTACTTATCAGTTTTGCAAAATAAACAAGCCCATCTAATGATAGATAAAAAACAATATCTTCACCACCTAATCTATATTGCATAGTTTCATATAAATCTTTTTCATCTGGTCCAAAAGTTAAAACAACTTGATATTTTTTTGTTAATAATACATTTCGTATCAAAACCTCATACTCATCTAAGTTCCAATTTGCATCACTTGAACCACCAAAGCCGACATGAAAACAGACTATATCTCTATTTATATCATTATTTATGCAAAAAATATCATAAATCTTATCACTATCTTTAAATGTGAGTAAAGGCTTTTTATATTCTAAGTTTATATCAGAAAAAAGTTCTTTTGTTAAAGCCAAATTATACTCAAACTCTGCCATTTTTACTTCACTGCGTCTTTGCTTCACCCTATTTGTATAAAATATTTGTGCTATCTTTGTAGCAGGAGCAATGCGTTTAGGAATCAATGCTAAAAACTGAGCAAAGGCAACACGAGTATTTGAAAAGAGTGTTATAGAAGCATCTATTTTTGCATTTTTTATCTTTTTGTAAAGTAAAAAAACCGACTCATCTTCTCTATCCACGATAACCTCATCAATAAAATCACAAGAGTCTGCAAGTGTTTTATTTATTGGTGCAACACAAACTATAATCTTATTGTTCATATCATATTTTTTTAGTACATAAATTGCAGGAAGTGCCGTTATAAAATCACCGAGTTTGTCTGTGCGAACTACTAATATATTCATAAGGAGAGTTTACCTTAAAAAGGATATAATTCGCCTTATGAAAGAACCTTTTAAATGGGATGATTATTCCGACCAACCAGCACTGCTACAAGATAAAGCATATAAAAAAAAGATGCGTAAACTAGAATCTAATTCTTTTATAAAAACTATTTTAATATCAATTTTTATGTTACCTATATCTATTATCCTAATGCCTTTTGTTAAAAGAAAAGAAATCGACTCAGCTGATTTTTTTTGTTTAGGACTTGACTTCCAAAGAGAGAGTGAAAAAACTTTAGAACTGCTAGATGAGTTAGAAAACGAAAGAGTATTGTTGCGTTTAAAGCTTTGGGAAATGGATAAATTAGATGAACTTTATAACTTTATAGAGCTTCTTAAAGATAAAAAAATAATCTTAAAAATATTACAAGATAGAGAAAATATTGATGATTTGGCACTTTTTAAAACTAACCTTCACGCAATTTTTACAAAACTAAATGGGCTAATAGATATATATGAAATAGGCTCAACTATCAACAGAAGCAAATGGGGATTTTTTTCAGTAGATGAATACTCTAAGTTTTATAAAGTAGCTTATGATTTAAAAATAGATGAGTTTCAAAAGATTAAACTCATCGGAAGTGGAGTTATAGACTTTGAGTATCATTTTACAGTTCATACACTTTTTAACTTTTTCAAGTATCGATACAATGGTGTCTCATCTTTACTTTATGTAGATAGACGCGGTGCTCCTGAAAATACACAAATAGGTTTTACCCTATCTGATAAGATTGCATGGCTTAGCACTATCGTTTGGCTTAGTCCAAAAGCAGACAATAAGCTCTACATAACAGAAACAAATTGGCCAATATCAGACACTGCACCCTATGCTCCCACAAGTGAGCATGAATGTGTAAGTCAAGAGTTATATGCTGACTTTATGTTGCGTTATCATCTTTTAGCATTTGCTTCACAACAAATAAACAGTGTTTCATGGCATCAACTTATAGCCCCAGGATATGGTCTTATTGACAATAGAGATACTATTGTTAAACGAGAAGCCTTTTATACTTATAAATTTATGCTAAAAAATTTAAAAAAAGCACAATTTTTGCGTCTTGATATTAAACGAGACTACTATATACTACAATGTTGGATAGATGAAAAACTATTACAAATTCATTGGTCTCTTAAAGATACAACACTTAAAAATGAAGATTATTTTGATGTATATTCAAAGAGTGGAGATGTGATAAAAGATGAAGTGTTAAATATTGGTTCATCTCCTATTTATGTTTTTGTACAAAAAGAAATAGGCAAAAAAGTAAACGCAAGTGAGAGAATATGATAAACAACAAAATACTTATAATTTTACCAAATTGGTTAGGTGATGCTATCATGGCAACACCTGCGATTGAGTTACTTGCAAGTGAATACCCTAATGCAAAATTCACTTTTGTTGGCTCTTTTGTATCTATTGAAGCACTAAAACATCATCCAAGATGTGAAAAAGCAGTTGTTGATGAGACAAAAAAATCTTCCAACAGACTAATAGCCACATATAAACTAGCAAAAGAGTTAGGCAATTTTAATCTTGCTATCACTTTTAGAAATCAAATTCACTCCTCTCTACTTTTACGATTTACAAATACTGTAATATGTATAGCAAGACAATCTTGGCACTCAATGTTTTTATTATCACATACACCAAATATCTCAACCAATCAACATCTTGTTCAACAGTATTCAGAGTTAGCTATGAGCGACAATAGTGATTTTAAAGGTGATATTCCAGCTTTAAAACTTTATATAAAACCTAAGCAACATGAGAAACTAACACTGGGTATAAATGCAGGTGCGACCTATGGTAGTGCTAAAAGATGGTATCCTGAGAAATTTGCCCAAGTAGCTGCTGCGTTTTGTAACAAGTATGACATCATAATATTTGGAGGACCTAAGGAAATTGAGATGGCAGACGAAATAGAGATGCATTTAAAAAGTAAAAATGTACATAATTATACCAATCTAGCTGGAAAAACAGATATAGAAGGACTTTGTGCAAATATCGCAGGATGTTCTCTTTTTATAACCAACGATAGTGGTCCTATGCATATTGCAGCTGCCTATCAAGTTCCAACTGTGGCTATCTTTGGACCAACAAGATATAAAGAGACTTCTCAATGGAAAAACAAAAAAAGCAAAATAGTTAGGCATGAGATGGAGTGTTCTCCTTGTATGAAACGAGAATGTCCATTGGGTCATCATGACTGTATGAAAGGGATTACAGCTTTTGAAGTTATTGAAGCTGTAAAAAGTTTAGTTTAGCAACTACTTCCCTGTATCTTCTCTATAGTTTTTGTTGTACTTTTACCATCAACAAAATCAACAAGTTTTAATTTACTGGCAAATTCTGTACCGACCACTGTTTTTCCTTTATAATCTCCACCCTTTACAAGGACATCTGGTTTTATCATTTTGATAAGTTCATATGGAGTATCTTCTTCAAAAGGAACAACAAAATCAACTGCTTCAAGTGCTGCTAAAAGATAAGCTCTATCCTCTGCAATATTTACAGGACGAGTCGGACCTTTCAAGCGAGAGACTGATGCGTCAGAGTTAAGTCCAACTATAAGTATATCTCCAAAACTCTTTGCAACCTGAAGATATTTTACATGACCCACATGTAAAATATCAAAACAGCCATTTGTAAAAACAACTTTTTTGCCCTGCTTTTTATAGCGTTTCACGATGGCGTCTATTTCAGTAAAAGTCTTAATATGTGCGTCAGAAGTGCTTTTATGTAAACTAGCTTCATACTCTTCTATCTCATCTATAGTTACAGTTGCACTACCAATCTTACCAACAACAACTCCAGCTGCAAGGTTTGAAAATGCAGCAGTCTCTTTTATATTTAAACCAGCACTAAGTGCAAAGCCGATAGAAGCTATAACAGTATCACCAGCACCTGTTACATCAAAAACTTCTTTTGCAACTGTTGGAAATATTTCTACCTCTTTTTCATATGTTGCTATACCATCTTCTGAAAGAGTTATCAAAGAAACACCTAAGTTGCACTCATTTTTTAACTTTAAGAGAGCCTCTTTTAATGATTTATCATCTTTTATATCAATGCCAGTTGCTAAAACAGCCTCTTTTTTATTTGGTGTTAAAAGGTATGCACCCTTGTATTTTGAAAAATCACTTCCTTTTGGATCAACCAAAACCTTAACATCGCTTTTGTTTGCCAGTTTGATAACACCTTGGGAAAGCTCATCTCTTAATATTCCTTTTCCATAATCAGATAATATAACCATGTCATAACTTGAGATCGAACTCTCTAGTGAGGATAAAATATATTTTACAGATGTATCACTAATATCATCTTTGCTCTCTTTATCATATCTTAATATTTGCTGACTTACAGCAATCACCCGACTCTTTTTAGATGTTTTTCTTCCATTTTGAGTAATAATATTGTCAGTATTTACATCTATCTCATGTAACATTTCTATAAGCTCTACACCATTTACATCATCACCTATAACACTACAAACATTTACATTCGCACCTAGAGTTCTAAGATTGTTTATAACATTTCCTGCACCACCGAGAACAGTTGTCTCTTTAGCTATATCTACAACTTGCACGGGAGCTTCTGGTGAAATCCTTTCACAACTACCCCAAAGATAGTGGTCTATCATCAAGTCACCGACTACCAATATATTTGGTTTAGCTGCTCTTAATATATTCATTTATTTAACTTCTTCTTCATAAATTCTTTTTATCTCTTGGACATACTCTTTTATACCATCTTCCATCTCATAAGCAGGTTTATAACCTAACAACTCTTTTGTTGTCTCAATATTTGCCTCTGTATGAAACTGATATGAACCAATAAATGGATTTGGAATATACTCACATTTAAGTTTAGTGCCAAGCTCTTTTTGCAAAATATCTACTATATCTTGAAAACTTCTGGCTTTACCTGTTCCTACATTATAGATACCACTTTTTCTAGGTTGCATAGCTTTAATATTTGCTTGTATAATATCTTCTATATAGATAAAATCTCGTAAAATCTTGTCACTATTTTCAAAAAGTCTAGGATTTTTTCCTGCTAAAATTTGATGACCAAATTGTAAGACCATAGATGCTGTTGTATTTTTAAAATACTCTCTTACTCCATAAACATTAAAGTAGCGAAGTCCAACTATCTTAATATCAACTTTTTTCATATACTCACGACTTAAGTGATCCATACTTAACTTTGAAAACCCATAAACATTATTTGGAGCTTCTCTACCTACTCTTTGAGGAGACTCTGCATTTCCATAAGTTGCAGCTGATGACGCATATATCATATTTGCACCATGACTAACTGCCAAATCAAGTAAATCTTTATAAGCATTAACATTTGTTTTTATCATCAAATCTTGCTCAAGTGCAGTTGTATCAGAGATAGCTGCTTCATGAAATATATAGTCAAATTTATAATCAGCTCTTAAACGAGCCAACAAATCTCTGTCATTTATATCTCCACTTATAATCTCTCCACTAAATCCTAATAAGTTTTTAAAATGACCAAAACTTTTTAGATTTCCATTTGATAAAGTTTCTCCACTTCTAAAGCTGTCAAGAACAACAACTTTAGCATCTGAATGATTTTTTTGAAAATAAAATGCAAGATTAGAGCCAATGAACCCTGCCCCTCCTGTAATAAGTATAGTTTTATTTTTCAAGTTGTCGTTTATATATTTCATTTAAGCACCTACAAAAGTTTAATTTAATAAAATAATACCCTTAAGTTCATTAATAAGCATTTAAGACTCAAAGCATTATAATACATTTGAAATATAATTTTAAGGAAATAGAATGAAAAAAATCGTTATCGCATCAGTAGCTTCTTTAGCACTAGCAACAGCTTCAATGGCTGGAGTAAATGGTGGAGCTTGTGCAGGTTGTCACGGAGTTCACTTTGAAAAGAAAGCTTTAGGTAAATCTAAAATTGTTGCTAATTTAAGTCATGCTGAAATTGCTGAAGCTCTTAAAGGTTACAAAGCTGGTACATTTGGTGGTCCAATGAAAGGTATTATGAAAGGTCAAGTTGCTAAATATAGCGATGCTGATTTAGAAGCTTTTTCAAAAACTATAGGTAAATAAGCTCTGGCACTAAATACCGATACCACCGTCGCTTCTCGATGCCCCTTGAGGGTAAAAGCGAAAGTGGGGTATTTACCTTTAAACATTATTCTGGTCTATATTCTCTTTTTAACTTCTCTTTTTTAGCTTCTTGGTTTGCGGCATCATTCAGCTCATCTTCACCATCAAATTTTACAGCATTTAAAAACTTCTCTTCGTCATCAAATTGTCCACTTTTTACAGCCCAAAGAAATGCTATAAGAGCAAGTCCACCTAAAAATATTGATCCACCCAACATCATAGCTATTAACCAACTATCCATTTATTCACTCCTTATATATTTATCTTTTCCACTGCCAATTTATACGCATAGAATTTCCAACAACTAAAAGTGAACTCACACTCATAGAAATTGCGGCTATTAAAGGTATTATCAATCCTGCCATGGCAAGAGGTATTGTAATACCATTATACACAAGTGAAATTCCTAAATTTTGCTTTATAAGTCCATAGGTTGTTCTAGAAATCTTAAATGCACTTGCTAATGAAACTAAAGAGTCATTAAGCAGTACGACATCTCCAATATCAACAGCAATATCACTACCACTCCCCATAACAATCCCTATATCAGCTAAAGCTAAGGCTAAAACATCATTAACACCATCACCAACCATTACAACAGTTCTTTTATCCTCATGAAGTTTAGCTATATAATTAGACTTGTCTTCTGGGGTTTGTTCATAATAAAACTTTTCTATGCCTAACTCATCAGCAACACTTAAGGCAGCATTTTTATTGTCACCAGTAAGCATAATAGTTTCTATATTTTTTAATTTCAACTCTTTTATAAGATTTAAAGCACCATCTTTTATCTTATCACTTAGTTCATAAACAGCAAGCAATTTTTTATTTATCGCAAAAAAGTAAAGAGTCTTATCACTGACATATTCAACCTCTACACCATTTTCTTTCATAAGTTTATAATTTCCACCAAGTAATTCTAGTTCATTCATTTGTGCAGATACACCAAGAGCTTGCTGTTGGTTTAACTCATCAAAAACAATAGTTGAATAATTTGTATCATCACTATTTAAATATTCTGCAATTCCAACTGACACAGGATGCTTAGATGATTTAGCCAAAGAATAAAGTAACTCTTTATCAAATTCTTCATAAATAATTTCATTTACAACTTTTGGTTTGCCTTGTGTAATTGTTCCTGTTTTATCTAAAACTAAAGTATCAACCTTTGCCATCGTCTCAAGTTGTGCGGCCTCTTTAAAAAGTATCCCATTTTTAGCCCCTAAGCTCAAACCAACTAAAGAAGCTACAGGTGTTGCTAATGCTAATGCACATGGACAAGCTATCACTATAACTGAAATTCCAACTATAAATGCAGTCTCAAAGTCATGTGGCCATGCCCACCAAACAATAAATGTGATAAATGCAAGAAGTAGTATAGCTGTTGAAAAATATTCTGACAATTTATTAGCAAGTTGTTCTATCTTTGGTTTTTTTCCTATTGCACTTTCTAAGAGTTGTACTAGATTTGAAAGTGTAGAGTGCTCAAAATCTTTACTCGCTCTAAATTCAATATCAGCATCTATACTAATAGTTCCACTTATAACTTCATCTGTAACTTTTTTATAAACAGGCTCACTCTCTCCCGTTAAATTCGACTCATCAAAAGAGCCTTCACCCTTAATTATTTCACCATCAAGCAAAACTTTTTCACCAGAAGATACAAGAATTATATCGCCAACTTTCACATCACTTAACTTACAAATAACAACATTTCCATCTATTACAACATTTACTTCACTTGGTATGTGCTTACCTATAACATCCAAAGTGTCTGCCACACTTTTTTTACTTAAAACTTCTAAAAACTTACCAATAAGAACAAAAGTAATAATCATAGTAACAGAATCAAAATATGCTTCGCCTGATTTGCTAATCGTTATATACATTGAGTATAAATATGTCAATGAAGCACCCGTTGCAACTAGGATGTCCATATTGACAACTTTTGTTTTCATACCATAGTATGCACCTCGAAAAAATATCCAGCCACTATAGAATAAAACAGGTGTCGATAATATCCACTCAGCAACATTTAAAACAGTTTTAATATTTTGCGACATACCACTAAAATATCCAGCATACTGTGCAACAGCTATCCACATAATATTCATAGACGCAAATATAGCAACTGCCATTCGTAGATAATAATCTTTTCTCTCTTTGTTAGCATGAGACTCTTGAAGTGCGGAATCATAAGGATAAGCATTGTAACCAATAGCTCTAATCATATCAATTATTTGCGATAATTTTAAAATATTATCAGCCCAAACGATATGTGCTTTGTTGTTTGTAAAATTAATATTTGCTTCTATAACTCCATCCATTTTGTGAAGTGCTTTTTCATTAAGCCATACGCATGCAGAACAATGGATACCTTCTATTATCAAAGATACTTCACTAAAACCATCATCATTTGTTTTAACAAATCTATCATAAAATGCAGGTGCATTAAAATTAGATGAATCTTCATACTGTTTAGTTGGAGGACTCAATTTAACATCACCAGCTTTATCATAAAAGCTATTTAGTCCTTCGTCTGAAAGTAGGTGATATACACCTTGACAACCATTACAGCAAAAATAATGTTCGCCATCTTTTATCATAACATCTTCATTAAATTCTAAATGACAATGTGTACAAGCTATTTTATTCGACAACTTCAAACTTCCCTAATTCTCTATTTTTTTCTAGTTTATTCCACACTTTCACATGACCATTCATACAAATATAAACGCCACTAACACTCACTGCCTTAGAAAAGCCTATTGCCATACCAAGATTTAAAGTAGATTCTATATTATCAATCTCAAATGGTTTCATAGCACCTGTAAGTATTATTTTTTTATTTTCAAATACTTCATCCAAAAATTCGGCAGTAAGTTCCATAGTATCCGTTCCATGAACAACTATAAAAGTATCATCATTAGATTCCATAATAATCCGTGCTATCATTTTTCTATCATGTGCATCCATTTCTAAACTATCTTTATATACAACACCAGCTAAATCATATTTAAAAGTAAAACTTTCAAGAATTTTTTCAACGGCATAATTGTCATAAGGAACTTCTAATGCACCATTTAATTCATTATATCTTTTGTTAAATGTTCCACCACTATTTAAAATTAGCATATCACTTCCATATATCTTCAAGTTTTGTGACTATTTTAGTAGCCTTTGAATTTACAACCGTATTAGACTCATCAAAAAGATAAGTTTCATTTATACCTGCGTTTAATCCAGCTTCTATATCTCTCTCTTTATCACCAATCATAACAGAGTGTTCTAAGTCAATATCATAAGCACTAGCAGCTTCTAAAATCATACTAGGCTTTGGTTTTCTACATGAGCATTCACCAGAAATATCAGGGTGATGAGGACAAAAATATACTTTTTCAATCTTAATATTCTTTTTTGAAAATTCCAATATCATCCATTTTGTTAATCTATTGAAATCACTTTTTGTATATAATTTTCTAGCAATACCAGATTGATTAGTAACTACAAATATTTTGTAGCCTAAATCATAATAATATGATACTAAATCAAATATTCCATCTATAAATTCAAAATCTTCTATTTTATAAAGATAATCTTTCTCTACATTTATAACACCATCTCTATCTAAAAAAAGAGCTTTTTGCATCAGTTACCTACACCATCAGCAAATATCTCTTTTTCAATAATATCACAAAGTATATGACCAATTAAAATATGAGACTCTTGAATACGAGGGGTAGAATTTGATGGAACAACTAGAGCAACATCAGCAAGTTTTGCCATTTCTCCTCCATCCCTACCTGTTAATGCAACTGTTGTGATACCTTTTTTCTTGGCACTATTAAATGCTTTTATGATATTAACAGAATTTCCAGAAGTAGAAATACCAATAAAAATATCACCCTTTTGACCCATTCCCTCTAATTGACGAGAAAAAACTTGATCATACCCATAATCATTTCCGATTGCTGTTAGATTTGAAGTATCAGTTGTTAAAGCCAAAGATGGTATAGAAGGTCTGTCAAAGCCATATCTTCCAACAAGTTCAGCTGCAATATGTTGTGCATCTGCTGCACTTCCACCATTTCCAGCTAAAATCGTTTTTTTATCTGTTTTATACAAAGCAACACATTTTCTTGCAACGACTTCTATTTTGTTAAGTAAGTCATCATTATTATATATTTCTTGTTTTGTTTCGTACGATTTTTTGATTTGTTCTTTAATATAATTTTTCATATTAGTTCCTGATTAAATAAGTAGCATGATAATAACATATAAAGGTTTGTAATAAGATAATTAGTTTAATAAAATAAGTAATAAAATTAATTTAACAAAAAAAGTGATTAAAAAAGAATAAAAAAGTAAGTAAAGACAAACTAGGCAGCGACCTACATTTCCACACCTGAAAGATGCAGTATTATCAGCGATGAGGGGCTTAGC
>Ga0256829_1001247_pt1 | contig 21518 bp, 23 predicted proteins | sample 131447metaG_FD_185979 | JGI IMG/M metagenome (GOLD analysis project Ga0256829, IMG submission 185979) | Hydrothermal vent microbial communities from Lau Basin, Pacific Ocean - 131-447 | ecosystem: Environmental > Aquatic > Marine > Hydrothermal vents | place: Pacific Ocean: Lau Basin | collected...
CAGATGAAGATACACTCAGCGATGGCGATGAATTGGAAGAAACAGAATCTGCTATTAATATTGAAGATTTAATCAGCAAGTATATTTTTTCGGGAAAAGAGTAATAATTACACCTCTCTGTAAAACTTATATCCGACTACACTTCATCCTAACTTAAGCACAAGGAGTTCAACATGAATACAACCGTGAAAAGCATATTTGCAGCATGCTTGATGTTATTTGCAGCATTGGCATGGGCCGATGATGCAGCAACTGCAGAAGATAACCCTAAAATGGTGGTTGAAAAGGCTGTGAATGGCATTCTCCACGCATTAGAAAATCGTAAAGATCAAAGTCGTTTAACAGAGCAAGATCGAGAAGCCATTCGCAAACAAGTTGAAGGTCGATTCGATTATCGTGAAATGGCACGCCGCAGTGTTGGCAAGGCATGGAAGAATGAAAGCGCTGAAAAACAAGATGCCTTCACGAAAACCTTCCGCGATTTATTAGAGCGCTCTTATGGCAATCGTTTATCTGAATATCATGGACAAATTGTTGAGTTTGATTCTGCTGAATACAAAAAGAGCAAAGCACGTGTTAAAACACGTGTGGTGGATGCCAATAAAACAACACCAGTAGAATATCGTTTACACAAAAGAGATGGCAAATGGCAAGTCTACGATATTAAAATTGAAGGTGTGAGTTTGGTGGGCACATTCCGCAAAGATTTTAAAGGGCCCTTAAAAAAAGAAGGCTTTGATGGCTTACTCAAACAATTACAAGAGAAAGTTAAGCGTTTGAAAGCAAAGGAAAACGCTTAGGTATCATACCAACACTTCAATGCCTATTCGCATGAATATGACTTTGAAAAACGCGCTGGCAATTTGCCGGCGCGTCTTCATTGCGCTATCTATAATCTTTGGTGTGGGCATACTTTCTGCATGGTGGCTAGCGCCAAATATCAATGATATGCGACCTGAAATTGAAGTAGCATTAAAAGATGAGTTACAACTGAAATCAATAAGTCTACAAAACCTTTCTTGGTATTGGGCAGGCTACATTGGTTTTAAAGTAGAACATTGTGATTTTGAAACAAAACATAAGGTGATTGCTGTAAAAGATACAGCGCTTACTGCCCGCCTTTCTTTATGGAATATGCTTCGTGGGAAATTTGTACCCAATCGTATATCACTTAGCCATGGCAAATTATATATTCATGCCGATGCATTCACACCCTCAAGCCAAAGCACATTGCCCCCGATTCATGTACTTATCGATGATATGGATGTGCAATGGCGCTATGCCAAGCAACAAGGTGTATTCACTTCTGTAGTCGCAAATATTGATGGTCTATCCAAGCGTGGCTTTATTCGTACCCTAGATTTCCAATTACAAGGTAAACTCAATCAATATTATCTACCCAAAGCAGTTACCTTTACATTTGATAACCTCAACTGGCTGCCTGCCGAATGGGCAAAATTTATTTCAGAGCAAACATCGGGTGAACTGCGTTTAAAACAACTGTCAAAGCAACAATGGGCACTGCATACACAAATCAAAGGGCATCAGTCCATCATTGATTTAAGCTCAATTGCGCCATTTCAATTGCCCTTTGATAACACCAGCACAACATCTATCATCACATTCAATCATGGCGAATTACAAAACTGGGATATATCACATATTGCATGGCAATCTGAGAAAAGCCAAGGTATAGGCAAAGCCCAATGGCATGATGGTAAACTCACCCTTGAAGCGACATCACCACACCTAAGCATGCCGCTTTTATGGTCATGGTTAAGACCTTTAGATGATGACAAATCATGGCATCATTGGTTAGGACAAATGCAAGCAGGTACAGCTTCTGATATCCAAGTTGCATTATCTCTACCTTGGCAAAGGCCTCTAAAAAGCTTGCCAGATACGCAAGCATGGAAGGCATTTCGCTACCATGTGACAGCACAACTAAGTGATACTGATATTGCCCTAGGCTTTGATGATGATCGCCTTACCCATACCCAAGCCCATGTGGATTTGGATGAACATGGATTAACTGCGAACATATCCCATACTGAATTGCCATACAGCATTGGATCTGGACACGGTACGCTTACGCTTCCTTGGCATACATTGATGCTCAATATCCAAGCTGCTGGTGATGTCGATGCTGGGAAACTTCAAACATGGGTAAGCCCCCAAACTGTAGAAGCACTGCAATGGGATTATGCCCCCGCAAGTATGACGCTTGATATGCAATGGGATCCAAGGAAAGCACTGCCCGATCAAGCCTTGGCGCAACTTAAACCTATAAAACCTTGGCAGCTTTCACCCGAAGGGCTACATCTTCAAGTGAATCAAGGCACACTCATTTGGGATATCAATGGTGGCTTACAAGCCAACCATCTTGATGTTTCAGGGCAACTGCTAAAAGCTGACTTGTCCTTTCATGCTCAACAAAAACAAACCCATGATTGGGAGCTTGATAAGCTCCAAAGCAATATCACAGGCAACTTGGCTTCATTGGTGACTTATTATCATATTCCCATAGAGCAACCATCAGGCGCCCTGCATGCATCTGTCATGTTTGATAAAAGTGATAAAAATTGGCATGGCAACATAGATTTCAAGCATGGTGCATGGAAAAACCTTCTTGGTTCAAAAAAAGCATCTGGAAAAGCCATGCAAATCACATTTCAAGGGCAGTATCGACAAGGTGGTTTACAACTTACTCAACTTACTTCACTTCAAGCTCCCATAACATTACGCGGCAGTGGTAGTATTCATCATTCAGGTTTAAAATTAAATCTCACTTCACTTCAAGCGCCTGCATTCCAGGGCGCATTAAAAGTGCATGCACCTTTTGGCAAAGCGCCTTGGGAAATGGATATCCAAGCAGTATATCTCAATCGTACCGCACTTCCCAAAGTACTGCCAAAAGCAGATATACTTAAAGATAAACCTTGGGCTTTGCGCGCTCATATTAAAAAGTTCGTATGGGATGATGCGAGCATGGTGGATGTATCCATGCAGCTTGCTTCTAAAAGCAACAGTGCAGGTGTGTTTAAAGCCAAAGAAATCAAATCAGGTGCTTTGTTGCTGAATCATGTTTCAGCACTTTTTGCCCTGCCTGGTGGCGGAAATATTGATCTACGTCAACTCTCTGCTGCTATGGGAGAGCAACACTTAATGCTATCGGCTTCGCTTGAGCCTGAACCCAAAGGTGGTATGCGCTGGCGTGGTTTTGCACAATTGGATGGTAATTTCGGTGATATGATGCAACGCGCTGAACTTTCAGCATTATTCGCCGATGGTGATATGAAAGCGTTATTTTTGGGGCAAGGTGTTTTGTTTCATAATCAGCCATGGTGGGAAGGCCTTCGTGGTCGTCTAAGGTTACGTGTTAATAATGGCACCATTCTTAAAGGCGGCACACTCACCAAAACACTGGCTGCTGTGAACCTTATGGACTTGCCCGATTTATTTTTTGGCAATCGCAAAGATTTAACCCAATCTGGGCTCTATTATCGCCGTCTTCAAGTAGAAGCATCATTGTATAATCAAACCTTCCAAATTCATAAGCTTGGATTGCGCTCATCTGCTATGGATATTGCAGGGCAAGGTCAATTGGACTTGGATCAAAATAATATCGACCTGCAAATGGTGGTACGCCCATTTCAAAATTTAGATGCTTTATTGGCTAAGATTCCATTGGTTCGCGATTTAATTGGTGGCTCTGCACATTCGCTTATTCGCAAGATTTATCATATGCATGGCCCTATTGCCAACGCCAAAGTCGATCAATTATCATCCAAAGAAGCAGGTTTGGCGCAACCTGGTTTGATTGAACGTTTACTCACCTTACCCGATGTTTGGTTTGGGAAGTCTGCCAAGCCCAATAAGTCTAAATCTTCTCATGTGAAATAGTCATTGGAGAAAAATTCAGCGCTGCCTATACTCTGCACATGCGTTTAATTATGTTGGATACAGAAACCACTGGTTTATCACCCCAAACAGGTGATCGTATGGTTGAAATTGGAGCAGTAGAAGTAAACCAACGTTGTGTTCAAGAAGGGAAGAAATTTCATCAATATATCAATCCACAACGCAGTATTCCTGATGTGGTTGTTCGTATTCACGGCATTGATGATGCTAAAGTCAAAAATGAGCCCACATTTGTAGAAATTGCACCAAAATTTCTTGAATTTATCCAAGGCTCAACCTTGGTTATTCACAATGCCCCCTTTGATTTAGCCTTTATTATCCATGAATTGGCAGAAGCAGGTCTGCCCAATATTGGTGATATGCCCGTGATTGACACACTACTTATGGCGCGCAAACGCTTCCCGAATCAACGCAACACTTTAGATGCCCTCTGCGATCGTTTTAATATTGAACGTGGTCACCGCACACTGCATGGCGCACTATTGGATGCAGAATTATTGGCTGAAGTATATTTAGCGATGACAGGTGGCAATCAATTCTCACTTACCATGGATGCAGAATCACAACCTGCTTCTAGCATCATTCAACTTCCAGCATCGCAAAGTGCTCAGAATGAACAACGAGAGACTTCCCAATTGGTCAGACGTGATGCGCTTGTGCTGCCTGAAGCCGAACTTCAATTGCATCAAGCCATGATGCAGCGCATTCAACAAGAAAGTGATGGGAAAGCATTATGGATATAAAACACCATACCTTTGGGAGAATACAAGCATGATACTACCTTCACCAATTATGATGATTTGTGCGGGCAATATGTGCCGTAGTCCGTTTGCAGAGTATTATATGCGTGCTCGCTTAGAAAAGGCTGGTATTGAACATGAATGTTTTAGCCGTGGATTGCTTGCCATGCCCGGACGCAAAGTTCCCAGTACAGCACAACGCATCGGTTTAGAGTTTGGTGTAGATATGAGCACTCATATTTCGCAAACTCTGCTTGCACCAGATGTGGATAGAGCTGCAATGATTATGGTCATGGAGGCAGGTCAACGCCAACATTTAAGTAAAATACGTCCAGCAAGTATTGGTAAGGTATTTCTCCTTTCACAGCCTATGGGTGGAAAAACCATTCGTGACCCTATGGGAAAAGATGATGAATACTTTCGTAAAGTTTATGGGGAAATCACAACTATGGTTGATGCATGGATTCAACGCTTTGGTGTTCCCCTTGTTGATTAATTTTATATTATGAACCAACTCATCCGTTTTTGCTTCCCTCTAAACCCTCGATTACAAAGTTTTGTTACCCTACGTGATGGATTGCAATGCTTAGAGCGTGCACGCCAACATGGTGATGCATATAGCTGGCTGCAAGCTATTCAAGATATTCGTGTATCTTTATTGGGTGAGCAAGCTAGAAAAGTCGCCACACCAGAGATACTTGGTTTATTAAAATCTATTCGTATGCATCTTCATGGCATTGCACAAGAGTATCCTAATTTTCAACCTCAAATCTCGGCTGCATGCGATACCATCAAAGAAAATAAAGCAGCATTGCAAGAGTGCATCCCACCTATCCTTGATTTTTTAACCCAAGATGGACTCATCAATGCATGGTCAAATGCCTGCCAAAAACAAGATTATTTGGCACATAAACTCTATTTCCCCCAAGCACTGCCTATTTTTTGGGAATCTTTAGGCGTTCAACATACATTGCATCATCATTTACAAGATTTTTACGCCATCATTACCCATATGGATGCCATGCTGAATGATTTTGTACCTTGGAAAGAAAAAACAGCTCTTGAAGGGCGCGATCAAATTATGCCACCACGTGATAAGGAATATGGACTACTTATTGTTGGCATTGAAAAGCGCTTTGTTCATCAAGGTATCTTCCCCGAATTTTCAGGTAATAAGCTTGCCATTCGGCTGCGTTTCCAGCGCTTTGAAATGGGTGAAGAGCAACAGGAATATCATGAAGATATACCCTATCATATGATGATGGTGCCCATCACATGAGCAAAATCTATGTTTGTCCGATTTGTAAAGTTGAAGTAAAATCTACTGAATCATACTTCCCTTTTTGCTGTAAACGCTGCCAAACCATTGATTTGGGTCGCTGGGCAGATGGTAGTTATAGTATAGCTGGTGAGCCTATTCCTGATCATGATGATGAAAATATCTCTATTCATTAACCATGTCTAAGCCTGTTCACGATTATCATCAGCAAGTCTATTTGTGGGTTAGCATCGCATTGCTTTTACCTGTTCTGCTGTGGCCATTATTCTTAATCTTTGGTTTCACCCCAGCCTTTGGCATCAGCATTGAACAAAATTGGGTGATTGCGGCAAGCTGCCTATTGATGGCAGCTACAGTTGCAGATTCCATATTATCTTATCGCCAACAACTGCTTCATGCTGTGATTTCAGCGATTTGGATAATGGTGATTAGCTCTGTGATTACTTTGGTGATTCGCAATGAAGCCATGACTTGGCTCTTAGCCGTGCTTTTTTTCTTAAGATCACTGCACACCATGTTACCACTATGGAAACATCAAACTAATGAAAGCGTAGCATGGTGGCAATGGATTGCTTGGTGGCGAGATAGCACTGCCAGCTTCGCTATTTTTCTTTGGTTATATGCTTGGCCGAAATAGAGCTTTCTCAGAAAGTCGTTTTTTAGATTTCTCCACTCCGCGATGCTGCGGTCGAAAAGACAAATTCACCACGAAGAGCACAGAGAACACGAAGAAACAATGTTATGCTGAGCGTAGTCGAAGCATCTTTCCTCTCATGCCGACCGATGAGGTGAATTGCGCAGCATGCACCACAAAGCCACTAAGACACAAAGTAAAAGCATAGGTTCTCACCTTTGCGGGAATGACCCTCTCCCTCTTGCTATAGCTGCGCCGAAACATAAGTTGGAAAAAGGGATAAAAGCAAAATACCTACTTTGTTTTGCGCCCTATTTCCAGCTTATGTGAGCATAGATACAGCTATTTCAGAGGGCATTTTCTTTGATTCGAGGCATGCGCCTCGTAGGGCTACACCTAAGCATTGACCATACGGCGTGAAGATGGTGTGCATTTTTCTTCTGGATGAATACCTAACTTATCAAAAAATGCTCTATCTTGTGCAGCTTCTTGATTGCCAGTGGTTAAAAGCTTTTCCCCATAAAAAATAGAATTCGCACCTGCCAAAAAACATAAAGACTGCATTTCTTCACTCATCACTTCACGGCCAGCGGAAAGACGAACGTGTGAACTCGGCATGGTAATGCGTGCCACAGCAATGGTGCGGATAAAATCAAAGTTATCCAAATCTTCTACATCTGCCATAGGCGTGCCTTCAACCTTCACCAACATATTAATTGGCACAGATTCAGGATGTGGATTCATACGTGCCAATTGTGCAATCATACCTGCACGATTGCGAATAGCCTCACCCATACCCACAATACCACCACAGCACACACTCATACCTTCTGAACGTACATGTTTGAGCGTATCCAAACGCTCTTCATAGGTGCGTGTGGAAATAATCGTTTTGTAAAATTCAGGGTCAGAATCCAAATTATGATTGTAATAATCCAAGCCTGCATCTTTGAGTTTTTTGGCTTGTTCTGCATCCAACATGCCCAGTGTTGCGCAAGCTTCCATATCCATGGCTTTCACTTCTCGAATCATATCCAACACCAATTCAAAGGCTCTACCTTTAGGCTCACGCCATGCCGCACCCATACAAAAGCGCGAAGCGCCCTTTTCTTTAGCCGCACGCGCTGCCTTCATCACTTCTTCTTTTTTCATCAAAAGTTCAGATTCCAAATCAGTATTGTAACGGGATGATTGCGGGCAATATTTACAATCTTCAGGGCAGCCCCCTGTTTTAATCGAAAGCAGGGTGGAGAGCTGAACTGCATTGGCATCAAAATGCGCTCTATGCACCTGCTGTGCTTTAAACATCAAATCATTAAATGGCAGCTCAAATAATTTTTCAATTTCTTCTACAGTCCAATCATAACGCATGCTTCACTCCGTCAACCTATTACACGCGAAAGGTAAACGCTTCATCTCTGATAAGCAAAGCTCAAAAGCTCAACATATATCAGGCTGATAATCCAATCGGCTTAGGTTTCGTCTTACCATCAGTACACTATTGAGACTCATGGACAAACCACTCATGCCCATATTCATAAAGGCTTCTGTCCATGCGGGATTGGCTGCCAATTCACCACATACGGTTACAGGTATATTTGCAGCTCGTGCGGCCCTCATGGTTTGCTTGATAAGTGCTAAAATTGCAGGGTGCTTGGGATTATAAATACGACAAGCTGCATCATCACTACGATCTGCCGCCAACGAATATTGAATCAAATCATTACTACCAATAGAAAAGAAGTCGCTCACTTTCGCTAATTCATCTGCAATCATTACTGCTGCTGGCACTTCAATCATGCAACCCAGTGCAATCTTATGATAGATATTAAGTGCTTCACAACAAGCATCTAATCGCTCACGTACATCCATCATTTCTTGGCAAGTTGTAACCATAGGTACTAAGATTTTAATCTCGCCATACTGCGATGCACGAGCAAGCGCCCGCAATTGTGTATCCAACAAATCTGGGCATTGCTGTAACATGCGCACACCCCGTATCCCCATGGCAGGGTTCTCACCACTGTATCGTATGCCCATCAATCGCTGAAATACCGCTGGTTTATCACCACCAATATCTAGCAATCGAAACGTCACTTCCTTGCCTGCCATATCTTTTACAACCTTAGCATAAGTTTGATATTGGCGCTCTTCACTGGGCTTTATATCATCTTGCATAAACATAAATTCCGTACGAAACAGCCCTACCCCATCAATACCAACATCCATACCCAACTGTGCTTCTTCACTTAGCTCAAGATTGCCCATCAATTTCATGCCCGTATAACCATTGCGACTTTGCGACTTGCGCGTTGAAAAAGTTTCCAAATCATGATAAATCACATCCATAGCTGCGATAAAACATTTATATTTTCGAATCTCTTCATCGCTAAGGTGTATACTCCAACAATCACGCTCCGCATCCAAAATCAGTACATCACCATCTTCAACTTGTTCTAATATATCGCGCGCACCAATCAAAGCGGGCATGCCTATACCGCGTGCAATAATAATAGAATGCGCATTGATGCCACCTTGTTCACAAATGATGCCTGCCAAACCCAATCGCCACATCGAAACAATCTCAGACGGGCTAAAATCTTCGCCGATTGCAATGGTTCCCATTTCATCAGCAGGTATATCAACTTGTGATATCGAGCCCATTAAATGCTGCATCATGCGATTACCCACTTGCTCAATATCACTTTTCTTACTTTTCAAATATTCATCTTCTGCACGATTAAATATGGCTTCAATGGCATCCAATTGGCAACGCAATGCCCATTCTGCATTCATGCGTTGATGCGCTATCATGCCTTGTGTTTTTTCTATTAATTCTGGATCTTGCAACATCATGCGATGTGCTTCCAAAATTTGCATAGGCTCTTTATTTTTAAGCTCGGCCAGATGATTGAGTTCTTCATCCAAAGCTGCAATCGCACGCGCTGCCGCATCAGCCAAACGCTGTTGCTCCACCTTGATTTCTTCAGCTTCCAAACGTCTTTCTGGAATGGGTTTTCTGCCCGCAACTAATTTTTGAACACGACCAATTACAATACCACTGCTACTGGCTAATGCTGTGCCTACAATGGCTTGCTGCATATTTATTCAGCTTCTCCAAAATAGCCTTGTACCAACGCTTCAATGGCATCCAGTGCCTCAACTGCATCCTCACCATGGCTGCGCACAATTAAAGATGAGCCTTTTCCCGCAGCCAGCATCATAATGCCCATAATGCTTTTAGCATTGACCTCAATGTCATCCTTGACCAATGTAATATCACAAGAAAACCCACTGGCTAAAGCAGCCAATTTGGCAGAAGCCCTTGCATGCAAACCCAAACGGTTTTGAATCTGTAATGTGCGCTCATGCATGATGCATGCAACCTGCTTCATCTTGTGTTTGGTTTTGAATGGGTAATAGATCAGTTTGAACAGACATATATTGCCTGCCCGAGGCTACAATGTTTTGCGCAAATGCTGTTAAATCAACTTTACCTTTTTGCTTATCATTAGCCCGATCAGATGCTGCTTTAATCAAAAGCGGTAGGTTGAATCCAGAAATAACTTCGCATGCATCATCTTTCAAACAGCCCAAAGCAATATTGCATGGTGTGCCACCAAACATATCTGCAAACACCAGTGTACCATCGCCTGCATTGCATTGCATAACAAGTGTTGAAAGTTGCTGCTGCAACACATGCAAATCATCCGATACCGACACATCCATAGTCGCCATCAAAGGCTGTTCACCAAGCACATGCTCAACTGCAGACTTCATTTCGCTGGCGATATGTGCATGACCAATCAACACCATACCAATCATAACAATGCCTCCCTACCATTTAATCCTTAATGGTGATGCCCAACTCCCTATGCCGAACGATAGGGATGGCAAGTGCTTCTTGTTTTATCCATCGCGCCAATTGTTCCACCATATATACTGAGCGATGTCTGCCTCCACTGCAACCAATCGCTAAGGTAAAATAACGTTTGCGCTCTTGCTTCAATTTTGGCCAAATAAAACAAATCCAATCACGCAATTTAGCGGCTGCCTCTTCTACCTCAGGATAATCCTCAAAAAATATTTGCACATCGCTATCTTGACCTGTCTGCCTTGCCAATTCAGGTTGATAATGTGGATTGGGAAGAAAACGCAAATCAATCACCATATCTGCATCATTGGGCAGGCCACGCTGATAGCTAAAAGACATCAAAGTGCATGTGATTGTATCATCTTTATAGTTATATTGACTACGTGCTCGCCAAAATGATTCTACCAAGTCAGAGAGTTCATAGGGATTAAGTGTGGTACTATCAAGTACAATATCTGCCATATTTTTCAATGGTTCCAAGGCTTGTCTTTCTTCTGCCAATGAAGCATCAAGACTAATCGTTTCTTGCCCTTGCTGACGAAAAGGATGCCGACGACGCAAGGTAGAAAACCGGCGCTGCAACACCTCACTGGAAGCATCTAAAAACAAAATGTCCCACTCACCTTGTTGACGTATTTCAGTTAACACCTCTACCAATACATTGGGATTCATACTGCTACGAATATCCATACATACCGCTGCATCTTCATGTTGTATATGCTCTGCCCACATGGGCAACATGGCGACAGGTAAATTATCTGTGCAGAAGAAGCCCAAATCTTCCAATGCATGCAAAGCCGTACTTTTACCTGCGCCCGATAACCCGCTTATAATCAAATTCATAAGCCATCACCCTGTGCACCACTATCTTTTGCAATACGCTGTTCTAAGGCTTGGATAAAATCTTGATGACTATTGATACCACGTTGTTTTAAAAGCTGATTACGTGTCGCAATTTCAATGATTACAGCCAGTGAGCGACCCGATCGAATAGGAACACGAATATAGGGCAAATCAACACCATGAATATGTATCATACCTTCTTCATCAATAATCCTATCTGTATCTTGCAACTTATCCCAAGCCACCAACTCAATCACCAAGCGCAATCGTTTGGTATCTGTGATGGCTGCTGCACCATACAAATCACGGATATTCACTACACCTAAGCCTCGTAGTTCCATATGATAACGAAGTGATTCTGGGCTTTGACCCACCAATACATTGGGGCTGGATCGCACCAATTCAACCACATCATCTGCGATTAATCTGTGTCCACGAGAAACCAATTCCAAACCAATCTCACTCTTACCAATCCCACTAGCACCTGTAAGCAATACTCCTAAACCATAGACATCCATATACACACCATGCTTACAAATTTTAGGTGCTAATTTACGTGATAAAAAGAGCAACATATCTGTCATAAATGTTGCTGACTGCAATGCTGAAACAAACAATGGCGTTTGTGTTCGCTCTGCTGCATCAAGAATAATTTGAGGCGGCTCTATGCCACGCGTAATCACAACCCCTGCAAGATTCAAATCAAAAACTTGGTCAACCACACGCTTTTGCTCTTCCAATGGTTTGGTCGCTAAATAATGCAACTCCGTCTGCCCAATCACTTGCAAACGATAATCATTCAAATTCTCAAGAAAGCCAGCAAATGCCAGCGATGGCTTTTGCATGCGTGGATGATCAATATAACGATGCAATCCACCTTCGCCTTTCACCAACCGCATCTGCATAGCTTCGCCTTGCTCAGAAAATATTTCTCTCAATGTGATGCGTGGCGTTTCACTCATGGTTATGGCTGTATTTTGCCTGCAAATAAATCGACAATCGTTTGTGCATCTTTAGCCTGAATCACCGCATGTCGAAAGGATTGCCGCTGAAGCATACGCGCCAATTTCGCCAATAATTCCAAATGTTGATTAGAATCATCATCAGGCACCAAGAGCATGACAACGATATAAACAGGTTGCCCATCAATCGCATCAAAATCTATGCCATCTGGATGGCGAACCAAGGTGATAACAGGCTCTTGTAAATCTGGCATGCGACTATGCGGAATCGCAACACCATGCCCAATACCTGTACTCCCCAAATGCTCTCTAGCCATAATCAATTCCAAGACTTGATCAGGATCCATCGCAGGCAACAACGATGCCGCTTCCGTAATCAAGGCGCGTTTGCTTGATGCCGAAGAGCGCATAAGAATACACTCTTCAGCTATCACAATTCCATCATTTGACATCATATTATCCTTCAGGCTCAATCCAATTTAATGAGCCGTTTGAGCGGCGATACAAAGCATTCAACATATCTGTATCTGCATTGGTAAACATCAATACTGTTTTATTCTCTGCTAATTCCATTTGCATCACAGCTTCATCCACACTCATGGTTTGTGCTTGAATCACATCATGATGAAGCACATTCGGCTGATGCGTTTCTGGCAATTCTTCTTGCTCTGACCCCATATCCAACACACGATGTGACACTTTAATTTCACGCCCTTTGCGTTGACCATGTTGCGATAAATGCTTGCGTAATTTTGCACGATAACGTTTCAACTGCCGGTTGAGTTTATCCATCACACCATCAATAGAAGCATACATATCATCGGTCTCATGTGAGCCATGAATGGTAATACCATTGGCTTGCATGTTCACTTCACAACGCTGACGGTTTTTCTCAACCGATAATACCACATGTACATCAACCACATGGTCAAATGAATGTTTTAAATGTTGTAGCTTCTCATTAACATAAGCCTTTAAAGGCTCGGTAAGCTCCACATGACGCCCTGTAATGGATACTTGCATATTTGTTACCTCCGTACTTTGGATGTTCGTGCTGGTGCAGCACGTCTTCTTTGGCTACTTGGTGGTAGCCCAAGCTGTTCACGGTATTTAGCAACCGTACGCCTTGCAATCTCAATGCCTTCTGCAACCAAACGATCTGCAATGGCTTGGTCAGAAATCGGTTTGCCCGCAGGCTCGGATTGAATCAATGTTTTCACGCGCTGTTGCACGCGATACACAGAAATCATGCCGCCACCGCGCGTAGGTAAACCTGATGAAAAGAATCGGCGCATTTCAATCAAGCCCAATGGGGTTTGCGCATATTTACCATTGGTTACACGGGAAATCGTTGATTCATGCAAATCCACTTGTTCAGCCACATCTTGTAAGGTTAAAGGTTTAAGCCCTAACACACCATGCTCAAGAAAAGCACGCTGGCATTGCGCCAAACATACGCCCACTTTCATCAACGTTTCACTGCGTTGATCAAGCGCATACATTAACCACTTGGCTTCTTGGGCAGCTGCATCCATAAATTCTCTATCTTTACCACTCCATTTCTGGTTGCTCCATTGCTCATTCAAGCGCACACCTCGCCAACCTGATTTGGGCACTTCGACTTCAATCTCACCATTGTCCAAACGTCTAAAAATAATCTCTGGGCGCACATAAATATTAGGCTCTTCCCTAAGCCCATGCCCAGGAAATGGATCCAAACGACGCATGCAATCCTTAGCATCCAGTAATGCTTCTAAAGAGCATCCCACTTTTTCTGCCAAGGTTTTATTATCATCAAACAAATCATCCGCAAAATGAAGCAATAAACATCGCGCCGTTTTACTGGCTTGGTCATCACCAGCCAATTGCAGCATCAAGCATTCTGTTAAATCGCGCGACCCAATCCCTGCTGGCTCAAGCTCTTGCACCACTTGCTCCAACACATCAACAATACGATGTTTGCTCACCTTCAATGCTTCTGCCAATTCAGCAGGATCGGAGCGGAAATAACCATCATCATCCAATGAATCAATCAGTGCATGTGCAATCTCACGCTCATCATCTTGCATGGGCTGGCAATTGATTTGTTCATGCAAGGATTCACCCAAGCTTTGCTCTTCATGCCATTGCTGATCTTGATCAGGCATACCATCTCGGCTTGTACTTGCATACATAGATTCCCAACGACTATCACCTTCCTGCGCCCATTCTTGCTCCGCAGCTTCGCCTTGTGTTGTTGCTTCAGCTTGATTTTTTTCCGCTGCCAAATCCAACTCTTGTACATTCGGGTCAATTTCTAGCAACGGATTGCTTTCCAAACACTCTTCAAGATAGTTTTCAAGCTCCATAGAGCTCATGGATAATACTTTTAAACTTTGGGTGAGTTGAGGTGTCAGGGCAAGCCGCTGACCAAGCTTCTGAGAAAGGTTCGTACCGATATTTGCGCCAGCCATTTACAATAACACCTCGTTTATAAAAAACGATACCATGCGTGAGGAATGAACCAGAGAATGAATCATGTACATCAAGTTTATAGCACCAAACGCTGATGTTTGCAAGGGCATGTTTACGCTATCAAAGCTTATGCGTTTTCTTTGTTTTGAAAAGGTTTTAGCATGGTTTCTAATTCACCATTGGCATGCATTTCATTCACAATATCGCAGCCACCCATAAATTCACCTTGGATATACAACTGTGGAATGGTAGGCCAATCGGCATAATCTTTAATGCCCTGCCGAATCGCAGGATCTAACAACACATTCACTGCCGCATAAGGGATGCCATAGCTATTTAAAATCGCCACCACCTGTTGCGAAAATCCGCATTGTGGCATTTGCGGTGTGCCTTTCATAAACAACACCACATCATTGCCTTTGACTACACCATCAATTTGTTCCAATACTGTGCTCATACAAGCTCCCTATTTTCAAACGTTAAGATGCACTGGTTTTTAGTGCCAGCGCATGCACTGCCGCACGCATATTATCGCCCAAAGCGGCATACACCATCTTATGCTGTGCAATGCGCGACTTTCCTTCAAATGCTGGACTAATCACTTCCATTTCAAAATGATCATCACCCGAATAACAACGCACCTTCACTTTGGCATCAGGCATAGCCTCAAGCACAAGTTTTTCAAGCATTTCTGGGCGAATCGCTTCTGTCATCGTATACCTACTTTTTCAAGAATTGGTGGGCTCACTAGGACTCGAACCTAGAACCAACCGGTTATGAGCCGGTTGCGCTAACCAATTGCGCCATGAGCCCCTATCAATGCGCGAAGCTTAGTCAGGCAAACCATACATGGCAATGTATCACCGTTACCTTTACTATCCGCACATGAGCCCAACAACATTTACTGAATTAAACCTGCCCAAAACATTACAACAAGGCATTGATGAACTTGGATATACCGAGCTAACGCCTGTACAACAAATTGCCTTACCCATCAGCTTGGCTGGCAAAGATGTGGCAGGGCAAGGGCGAACAGGCACAGGCAAAACCGCAACTTTTCTGATTACTATTTTCAATCGCTTATTAAGTCAGCCTGCAAAAGATGGACGTACAGGGCAGCATCCACGCGCTGTGGTGATTGCGCCCACCCGTGAGTTGGTCATTCAAATCGGTGAAGATGCCAAAAAACTTGCCAAGCATACCGATTTAAAACTGCATATTGTTTATGGCGGTGTGGATTACGAAAAACAACGCAAAGCATTCGATGATGGTGTCGATATTTTGATTGGTACGCCAGGTCGCTTGATTGATTACCTTAAAAAGAATTGTTACAGACTCAACAAAACAGAAATTATGGTTTTGGATGAGGCTGACCGCATGTTTGATTTGGGCTTTATCAAAGATATTCGTTTTATGCTGCGTCGCCTACCCAAATATCATGAGCGCCAAGCTTTATTATTCTCAGCGACTTTATCACACCGCGTGATGGAATTGGCATACGAGCATATGAACAACCCTGAAAAGCTACGCGCTGAAGAAGGCGAACTCACCGCATCAGGTATCACTGAATCACTTTATCACACCGCCATGGAAGATAAGCTTCCTTTACTGATTTATTTGCTCCGCCAAGATAATGTTGAGCGTGGCATGGTGTTTATCAATGAAAAACGTGATGGTGAACGTGCCGCCCGTCAACTCGCCAAGTATGGTTTTAAGGTGGGCATTTTATCTGGTGATGTCCGCCAGAAAAAACGTATGCGGATTTTAGAAGATTTTTCACAAGGCAAACTACATTTGTTGGTTGCCACCGATGTCGCCAGCCGCGGGCTGCATATTGATGGAGTCACGCATGTATTCAATTATGATTTGCCTGATGATGCAGAAAATTATGTGCATAGAATTGGGCGAACAGCGCGGGCAGGCAGCACAGGCACAGCCATATCCTTTGCTTGCGAACGCTTTTGTTTTGGCTTGCCTGATATTGAAGCCTATATCAAACGCAGTATCCCTCTCAAAAGCATCCCTGATGAGGCATTGGATATGGGCAAACCCACCCATCCTGATGCCACTGCTGAAGGTTTGAAGAATGAATACCGTGCAACACGTCATGATAAACCCAAGCATCAATCGAGTCAGCGCCGAAGCCAACATAGACGCAAACCACGCCCCAAAGCATAATGAGATAAATGGGCAGAAATTTGACAGCAAAAATCATCTCGCCCATTATCAACCCATGAATATGCAAAACAATGACTGCTTTCCTCTTTTTGCCTTTAATATCCAATAATGAGGAAAATATGTCCACCTATAGGAGTCAATAATGCGGAATAATGATTACTCCTATTCATATAGTTAGGCTTAAAACGGAAATCACATTTTTTGGAGAATATAGTGGACTCAGAAAACAAACCCTTTGCTTCAGGGGCATGCTTATGTGGAGCAGTAAAGTATTCAATTACATCTCAACCACTGAGAATGGGGCAGTGTCATTGTGATGATTGTAGGAAAAGCACGGGAACCGGACATTCATCTAATGCATTCTTCAATAGAGATGATATAAAAATTGAAGGTGAAACCTGTTCTTTTGATTCAACAACAGATACAGGCTCAAAAATTACAAGATATTTTTGCCCCAAGTGTGGTAGTCGTCTTTTTGGAACAAGTAATATAGTTGTGGATATTATTAGTGTTTCTGCTGGAACGCTTGATGATAGCTCTTGGTTTAAGCCGAATGCCATTGTTTACAACAAAAGAAAGCCAAAATGGGATTTTATGGATAAAAGTATTCCTACATTTGAAGAAATGCCTCCGCCTCAAAAATAGCAATGAACTATTTAATATTAAAGCCTAACAAACTCATCCAGCTGACTGCGGCTATCAATACTCGTGTGAGCACAGCCTGAAACAGTTCGGGGGACACAATACTTAATTCTTTGATTTAGTTTGGGTACATACCCTTTGCTTATAAGCTTTTTTTGTTTTGGCTTGCCTGATATTGAAGGTATCTGTACCTTTGTTTGAACTTTGGGGGGCTAGGAGCATACCATGAACAACAAACTGATACTCACTTTATGCCTTGCATCATCCCTTTTTATTTCTGCTTGTGCGACCAACCCTGTAACAGGTCAACGTGAATTAAGTCTTGTCTCTGAAAAACAAGAGCTGGCAATCGGTGCGCAGCAATATGCCCCCATGCGCCAATCCCAAGGCGGGGATTACAATGTAGACCCTGCATTATCGGTTTATGTGAGTGAAGTGGGGCAACGCCTTGCCAAAGTGAGTGATCGCAAGCTTCCTTATGAATTTAAAGTCTTAAACAATGGCGTTCCCAATGCATGGGCATTGCCAGGCGGAAAAATTGTTATCAATCGTGGTTTGTTAACCGAGTTACATAATGAAGCTGAATTGGCGGCAGTATTGGGGCATGAAATTGTGCATGCTGCGGCGCGTCATTCAGCACACAACATGTCACGTGGTATGCTGCTGCAAGCGGCGGTGATTGGCGCAACCATTGCCACGCAACAAAAAGGCTATGCAAACACCGCGCAACTTGGCGCGAATATTGGCGCGAAATTATTAAGCCAACGCTTTAGCCGCGATGCAGAACGTGAAGCAGATTATTATGGTATGCTGTATATGTCTCGTGCGGGTTACAATCCAAAAGCTGCCGTTACATTACAAGAAACCTTTGTGAAACTTTCAAAAGGTCAGCATCAAGATTGGCTGCAAGGTATGTTTGCAAGTCATCCACCTTCACCAGAGCGCGTTCGCAATAATACCGCCCGCCTGCAAGAATTGCCTGCTGGCGGAGAAATGGGCGTGAAACGCTTTTTAACCAAAACAGCCCACCTAAGAAAAGCCAAGCCTGCTTATGATGCCTATGACAAAGCTCAAAAATTCTTGAAAAAAGGCAATAAAAAACGAGCCCAAAGTTTGGTGCAGCATGCCATCCATATAGAGCCTAAAGAAGCACAATTTTATGCCTTGCTTGGTGATATACAAAGCCAACAGAAACGCAATCAGCAAGCCTTAAAATCATACAATAAAGCAACCACGCTCAATCCCAACTTTTTCTACAATTATTTGCAGCGCGGTAAGCTGGAACAAAACATGCATTACAATCAAAAAGCAGAAGCTGATTTTAAACGCAGTGTTGCACTCTTGCCTACCGCCAGTGCCTATTATGGTTTAGGCAGTCTAGCTCGCGCTGCCCACCGCAACCAAGAAGCCAAACAATATTTTGCGAAAATTGCAAAAAGCCCAACCCCTGTAGGCAAGGCTGCTTATGGTGATTTGGTGGATATGGATTTACCTGCCAATCCCAATCAATATTTAAGCCTCAAATTGGGTAACTTGCCTGATGGAAGAGCCGCCATGCAATTGCAAAATCCAACGCCGCGTGCCATCAAAAATGTAATGGTCAACATCCGCTTTGTAGATGCCGCTGGTCAAGCAAGGCAAATCAATAAGCCCATCCCAGGCACGCTGGCATCAGGGAAAAGCACAGTGGTATTGCTGGGGCTTGGCGCGCTCAATCAACAGCAGTTGGCGAGTATTCGCGCATCCATTATTCGCGCAGATGTTGCGCGTTAATCACAATCACATACTGACCAACGCAGAAACTCCCGCGTTTCCATACGTTCAGGATGTTGAAAGAATGCATCTGCATCGCCTGATTCAATCACCTTACCATCACACATAAAGATGACTTGCCCTTGTAAACGTTGGGCTTGTTCCAAATCATGGGTCACGCATAACACGGTAATCGAAGCTGATAATTGATGCAATGATGCTTCAATCAATTGCTTGGAGCGCGGATCCAATGATGCGGTAGGCTCATCAAGCAATAATATTTTGGGCTTTAATGCCAAAGCCCGCGCCAAACACAAACGCTGTTGCTGTCCAATAGAAAGCGCACTGGCAGGTTCATGTAAACGCGCTTTCACCTCATCCCACAAAGCGGCTTGTTTCAAACATTGCTCAACCCATGCATCTTGATTTTGTTTACGCGCCTTCTTCGGCATCCCAAAAATCACATTCTCATAAATCGATACAGGAAACACAGCTGGCTTTTGCGCAATCAAGCCCACATGCTGACGCAATGCATCCACACCGCCTTGCCATGCCCGAATGGATTTACCCTCAATCGCAATCTCACCCTGCCAATCATCATAAAGCATATTCAAGCAACGCAATAATGAGCTTTTACCTGCCCCTGATGGTCCAATAAGGCTGGTGATACCCGTATGGAACAATTGGCATGAAATAGCTTTGAGTATGGGTTTACCCGATAGCCCTAAAGATAAACCCTGCACAGATAATTCCACCGATTGAATCACATCATCAGTGGCTTCTCTCATCTGCTCTTGTTGCAATATTTTCATGCTTTTACCTCAATACGTCGTAACCAGTTTGCCGTTAAACTGAATAATAAAATTAGCCCTAATAAGACCACTGCCGATGCCCATGCCACATCAATAGCATAAGCATTCGAGCCTTCTTGCGCCAAATAAAAGATATGCGTTTGCAGGCTGGTGACAGGTGAAAATATCGAATCTGGCCACATGACCCCAGAAAATACAGTCGCCGTAAATAAAATCGGTGCAGTTTCTGAAAGGCTACGCGCCATGCCAAGCAATAAGCCAGTGAGCATGCCTTTCCAAGCCTGCGGCATCCAAACCCGCCAAACCAAGCCTTCTACGCGCAGACCCAAGGCTTGAGCCGATTCACTTTGCTCAGCAGGAATGCGCTCCAGCGCATGAATCATATTGCTGCTCAACAATGGCAAAATCACCACCGCTAAAATAACACCACCAGCCATCAAAGAAATACCCCAATGCAAAAGATGAACCATCACAACCAAACCACACAAACCATATACAATGGGCGGAATGCCTTGCAAGGTTTGCAAAAATACCATCAACCCATATTTTTGTTTACCACTTGCCCATAGTGCAGAAAATAATGCTAAAGCCAATGCAATCGGTGCGGCCATCATACATGCCAATAACATCATCAATAATGAGCCCAATATCTGTGGCCATATCGCTTGCATCGCCATGCCCACACCACTGCCTGAACCATGCCAAAGCAAATCCCAGCTTAATGCCGACCAACCTTGCATGAAAATATACAGCAAACAGCCCAAGGGCAAAAATAATGCAGGCAATGCCACGATAATAATCACAGCCTTCATGACAATGCCTCTCGGCGAGAATGCTGCGCCAACATGCTTATGCCCACTGCCATCAGCATCAACAACAAACCACATGCCATCAAGGCTGCAAAATGAATGGAGCCAAATGCAGCTTCCCCCAGTTCACGACCAATGCGCGAGGTCAGGGTTTGTGCAGGTTCGAGCAGGTTGTAAATCGGTTGTGGCAAACGATCCAGTGAGCCGACCACCAACATCACAGCCATGGTCTCTCCCAAAGCGCGACCCAAAGCCAATAATATACCTGAACGAATCCCTGCCCATGCCTGCGGTAGCAACACATGGTATAAACGTTGCGTCCAGCCCATACCCAAACTCATCGCAGCCTGACGCTGCGATTGGGGCACACCACGCAATGCATCCAGCGACATCAGCATGATGGTAGGCAAAATCATCAATGCCAAAATCATGCCTGCTGCCAACAAGCTATGCCCTGTCAGTAAATCGAAACTATCTTCTAACCATGGCAACAATAGCCATAAGCCTATCAATCCATACACCACAGATGGAATACCAGCCATCAATTCCATGCTCAATTGCGCCCATGCTTGCCCTTTGTTGGACATCATTTCACTGCTCACAATCGCAGCTGCTAAA
>Ga0256829_1001248_pt1 | contig 21516 bp, 20 predicted proteins | sample 131447metaG_FD_185979 | JGI IMG/M metagenome (GOLD analysis project Ga0256829, IMG submission 185979) | Hydrothermal vent microbial communities from Lau Basin, Pacific Ocean - 131-447 | ecosystem: Environmental > Aquatic > Marine > Hydrothermal vents | place: Pacific Ocean: Lau Basin | collected...
AGCCAAAGAATAAGTCGTTTTTATGAAAAAAAACATCTTCACCACTAGAGTATTTTAATGTTGATTTATAGTCTTTTATTTTATTAAAAGGTGTTGATTCAAAACTACCATTTACATGATTAAAATTAGAATCTAAAATTGAATTAAAATAAGTAGACTTTGTAGTTGTATAAGAATTAAATGAAAGGTATGTAGTGTTATAACCTGTGAAATTTCCATTTACAGTATTTACTGATGCCATATTTGGTTGAGTAATAACTTGAAAACCTCCTAAAGTTAGATAGTAATTATCATCATTTTTTGTAACATTGATTCCGATATTACCATTATTTATTTTTCTAAGATATTTTCGGGTTTCTTCTAACTCTCTAGTAGTAACAAATGGTAAAGCTGTTTGACCTTCTTGTATTATTGGAGAATTTTTAAAATGTATTTTTTGATCTTTAAAAATATTGAATTCTTTAATGACTTTTGAATCAAAATCTGAGATCACAAACTTTAAAGTTTCTTTAGAAGAAGCTATTTGATAGATGTTATTTTCAAAAATAAACGAGTTATAGTTTTTAAATTTGTGACTTTTAGATTTTGGATAAGGATAGATTTTGTAATCTAAATTTAGTTGCTCTAAATCTATTCTATATAAATGTGTTGCCACATCGTTAACATCAAAAGTTAAGTATATGGATTGATCATTTTGATACATTTTGTTTTTGGCAGAAGTTTGTTCAATCGAGTTAAAGACTCTTTGTTCAATTTTAGTAATGTTTGTTTTTTCTTTACCAGAAAACATAAAAAGACCATACTGAAATTTTGTGCTAATTAAGTTAGTTTCGTCTTTAATTTCTTCTAATTCAAAAGATTTTACTAAATCAAATCCATCATTATTATAAACTCTAAGATTAAGTATAGAATCACTATTAGCAGATAAAATATATAATTTGTTTTTATAGTTGATAGCGTCTAAAAATAGGTCATTATCTAAATTAAGATCAACCTCAATAGATTCTCCTGAAAAATTATTAAAATCTAATTTTAAAATTGAGAATTTATTTCTAAAATCATTAGTGTAAAGTACGTGGTAGTTGTTTTGTTTGATACTAAACCCTAAAACTTTGTTGTATTTTGATTTTATGTTTTTTGTTTTAATAAATTGTGTAGAATTAACTTTAAAGTTAGAATCACTTAAGTAAGCATAGATATCTTTGTTTTCTACTAAAATTATAGCTAAATCATTAGTTATAGAGTTAGAAATAGTGTAAGAATTTTTTCTAACTCGTTTAGACATTTCAAGATTTTTAAAAGTCAAAACTTCAGTTTGACTCCATAAAGAAATGCTACAACAAAAAAGTAAAAAACAAAACATGTACCTCATAACCTAACTAATCTGCAGCCCATTTTTAACAGTTGTATCAGGATTTACAAATACTAAATCACCTTCGGCATTTTCGGTCATTAAAATCATACCTTCACTTTCTACACCACGTAAAGCTCTTGGTGCTAGGTTAACTAAAACCGTTACTTGTTTACCAACAACTTCTTCTGCAGTAAAACTCTCGGCAATACCAGAAACAATAGTGCGTACATCTATGCCAGTATCTACTTTTAAAACTAGTAATTTTTTAGCTTTAGGCATCTTTTCGGCTTCAATTATAGTTCCAACGCGCAAATCTAACTTTGTAAAATCATCAAAAGTAATCGTGTCTTTTTGTGGCTCTACTTTTTTGTTAGCAGCTTCGTTAGCTTTTTTACTAGCTTCTAATTTATCTAATTGAATTTGAATGTCTTTGTCTTCAATTTTATTAAATAGTAATTCGCTTTGTCCAATTTGGTGATTAGCTGGTAATAATACGTCTTTTGTTGAAATGTCACTCCAAGACATCTCGACTGCGCTCGATGTGACATTTAAAATTTGCTTTAATTTAGCTGAAGTAAAAGGTAAAAATGGTTCTGATAATGTAGCTAAAGCACTTGCAATTTGTAAAGCAACATACATAATGGTTTGCGTACGTGCTTCGTCTGTTTTTACTAATTTCCAAGGTTCTTCATCTGCAAGATATTTGTTACCAAGTCGTGCTAAATTCATTAGTTCTTGACTTGCTTCTCTAAAACGGTAACGTTCTAAAGAGCTTTCAATAACCGCAGGATAGGCTTTTACAGCAGCTAACGTCTCTTCATCTATAGCTGTAAATGTTGAAGGCGTTGGCACAATACCATTGTAATACTTGTTAGTTAAAACGACAACACGGTTAATAAAGTTACCAAAAATAGCAACAAGCTCGTTGTTGTTTCTGGCTTGAAAATCTTTCCAAGTAAAATCATTATCCTTGGTTTCTGGTGCGTTAGCAGTTAAAGTATAACGCAATACATCTTGTTTACCAGGAAAATCTTTTAGGTATTCTGGTAACCAAACTGCCCAATTTTTTGAGGTTGATAATTTGTTGCCTTCTAAATTTAAAAATTCGTTAGCAGGTACATTATCTGGTAAAATATAACTACCTTCTGCTTTTAGCATAGACGGGAAAATAATACAGTGAAACACAATATTATCTTTTCCAATAAAGTGAACTAATTTAGTGTCTTGGTCTTTCCAATATGGTTCCCAATCTTTTCCTTCGCGTTCTGCCCATTCTTTAGTAGAAGAGATGTAACCAATTGGCGCATCAAACCAAACGTAAAGTACTTTTCCTTCGCCACCTTCTACAGGAACAGGAATTCCCCAATCTAAATCACGTGTTACTGCACGCGGACGTAAACCATCGTCTATCCAAGATTTTACTTGTCCGTACACGTTTGGTTTCCAGTCTTTTTTATGACCTTTTAAAATCCATTCGCGTAAAAAGTTTTCGTGTTTATTTAACGGTAAAAACCAGTGCTTTGTTTCTTTTAAAGTTGGTGTATTGCCTGTTATTGCAGATTTTGGATTGATTAAATCTGTGGCGTTGTGCGATGTACCGCACTTTTCGCATTGGTCACCATAACTTTCTTCGTTACCACATTTTGGACAAGTTCCAATCACAAAACGATCGGCTAAAAATTGTTTAGCTTCTTCGTCGTATAATTGCTCTGTAACTTCTTCTACAAATTCGTTTTTATCGTATAAGGTTTTGAAAAATTCTGAAGCGGTATCATGATGAATTTTCGCCGATGTACGTGAGTAATTATCAAAGCTAATACCAAATTCTTCAAAAGAATTTTTAATAATTTTATGATATCTGTCTACAATTTCTTGTGGTGTAACACCTTCGTTTTTTGCTTTTATAGTAATTGGTACACCATGCTCGTCACTTCCGCAGATAAAAGCAACGTCGTTACCAGTTAGACGCTTATAACGTGCATAAATATCTGCTGGAACATAAACACCAGCTAAATGCCCAATATGAATAGGACCGTTAGTATAAGGTAAAGCAGCAGTAATTGTATATCTTTTTGACATCTTAAAATCTTTTTGAAGCCGTAAAAATACACATTTTAACAGCGATTTAGAAAAAAAATGTACATTTACAATATGTCAAAAAACAGATTTATAATTATTACTTTATTGGTGTTTCTTTTTACAGGAACTAACGCCATGCTATCCCAAAACACAAACTTTAAAAACCCAACAGAAAATTTGATACAACCACCATATTTAAAAGCTGGTGATACGGTTGCAATTGTAGCACCATCAGGAATTTTAAAACATAGAAATGAAGAAGTTGAACGCGCAAAACGCTTATTAAAACAATGGAATCTTAATGTTGTTGTTGGTAAACATGTGTTTAATCAAGCCAATCATTTTGCGGGTACAGATCAAGAACGTTGTGAAGATTTTCAAAACGCTTTAGATAATCCAAGTGTTAAAGCTATTTGGTGCGCACGTGGCGGATACGGTACGGTTAGAATTTTGGATAAATTAGATTATACTAGGTTTTTAGAGCAGCCTAAATGGATTATTGGATATAGCGATATTACAGCATTGCACAACCAAATACATAATTTAGGCGTACAAAGTCTACATGCGATGATGTGCGTAAGTTTGCCTAAAGATGAAAGTGAAATAGAGCAAACTATTGCTACTTTTAAAAAAGCCATTTTTGGTGAAACTTTAAGTTATACATTAGAAGGATCAAAATACAATCAAATAGGTGAAGTTACAGCACCAATTGTTGGAGGTAACTTAACCATATTACACACTATGTTAGGTAGTGAAACTAGTATTGATACTTCAGGAAAAATATTATTTATAGAAGAAATTGGTGAGTACAAATACCACATAGATCGTATGTTGCAAAGTCTAAAACGTGCTGGTTATTTTGATCAATGTAAAGGTGTGATTGTTGGAGATATGAGTAAGCTAAGAAAAAACACAACCCTTTGGGGAACATCTATAGAACAACTAATTTTAGATGCACTTGCCGATTACGATTTCCCGATTGCATTTAATATGCCAGCAGGACACGAAGATGATAATAGAGCTTTAATTTTAGGTAGAAATGCTACTTTAAAAGTTGAAAAAACAAAATCTATACTTGTATTTGAATAGTAATGGCTAGTCACAACCAGCTTGGTAAAAAAGGAGAACAACTTGCAGTCGATTTTTTAATTGAAAATGGCTACGATATAGTTGAAAGAAACTACCGTTTTAATAAAGCTGAAGTCGATATTATTGCTCAAAAAGAAGATACTTTAGCAATTATTGAAGTTAAAACACGATCTACAACAGATTTTGGAAATCCGCAAGATTTTGTAAAACCAAAACAAATAAAAAACCTAGTTAAAGCAGTAGACGAGTATGTGACTGTAAATAACCTAGAAGTAGATGTGCGTTTTGATATTATAGCAATTGTAAAAGAAGAAAATCAATTTAATATTGAGCATTTAGAAGATGCCTTTTTCTTTTTTTAAGACCTTAAAATGCTTTCCATTTTTTTACCTCTAGCAACCTCGTCTATTAATTTATCTAAATATCTAATTTTTTGCATCAAAGGATCTTCAATATCTTCTACACGGTAACCACAAATTAGACCTTTAATTTTATCAACATTAGGATTAAGTTTTGGTGCTTTTTCAAAAAACGTTTCAAAGTCTATTTTGGTTTCTAAAATAGTATCTATATCTGCACTAGTATAACCTGTTAGCCAGGTAATAATAGTGTGTACATCTTCTTTTGTCTTTCCTTTTTTCTCAACTTTTGCAATGTAATGAGGATACACACTAGCAAATGACATTGCAAAGACTCGGTTTTTTTTCATAATTATTAGATAGTAGATTTTAAAGATAACTATTCTTCTAATGTTTTAGAAAAATAATCTTTAAAAGCTTCAAAATCATAAGGTTTTTTAATAATTACTTTGTCTTTGTCAAGTATAAAATAGCTTGGTGTAGCTTTAACATTATAGTTGTTACCTATTTGGTTATCCCATTTTCCTTCTCCAAAAACATGATAAAATTCTGGAAAATCGTAAGTCATGTCTTTCCAGCGGTAACGGTCTTCATCTAATGCAATAGCTATAACTTTTAATTGTTTTTGATCTATTGTTTTTACGTAGTTATGTAGTTGCGGAATTTCTTCTAAACAATGAGAACATGTTGTACTCCAGAATATAATTAGGTAGTTTTCAGCTTCGTCTAAATCATGCATTTTTTTTACGGTAGCTTTACCGTTTTCATCATAAATTACAATATCAAAATTGTAACCTTTATGACCTATTGATGCATTTTTAAAATTAGTAAGATCTTTTATTAATTCTGTATCGTTATCTGCTTTTGCTATATCTAATAAGTATTTTGTTGCTATATGATTGGCTACTGGTTCTATATTTTCATAAGCAAATTGAGAATATAATACTTCTAATATTACTTTTTTTACCTTAGGGTTATTGCCAATAGCTTTTACAGCAGTATCAATATTTTTTATGTATGAAGCATTGGCTTGGTCTTGGTCTATAAAATTAAAAATATAGTTTAAAGTAGCTTCTATAAGAAAGTTTGAATTTTGTAAAATAGGATTGCTAAAGTTGATATGGTCAAAATATTCTGCTTTTGCTAGTTCCGAAAATGTTTTGGCATCTACATATTTAGTAGGTATATATGGCTTACTTGCTGTAATAAAGTTTAGTGCCATTTTGCCTTCTGCTGCTTTCTCAAATTCGGTTTGTGTGTTTTGTAAAATTTGTATGATTTTATTAAAATCTTCTTCGTTGTTATCGCCTTTTAGGTAAAAGTTGTTAAGACTATTTGCAACTAATTGAATGCTTTTATTGTAAGAGTTCCAAAGCTTATTTTCTTCAGATTTAATAAAAGTTAGACCATTGTCAAAGTCGTAAGTCAATTCTATATCTTCATTATTATATAAAAAGTCAAAATTATATCGATCTTGTGGTTGATTGTAGACGATGCGGTATGTACCTGCAGGTTGATTTTTATCTAAAGTAAAACTAAATGAACCGTCTTCTTTTATGTCGGCATTATTTACAAATTTGCTGGTTTGTGTTGTTACTTGATATAGAAAGGCAAATTTAAAATCGTCTGTATTTGGGAATTTTCCTTTTATGGTATGTTGTGCTAACGCAAAAAATGGAATTATAGCAAATACAAAAAATAACTTTTTATTCATAGGTTTTATTTTTTTATCAAGTTTCAAAAATTATTCCAAAATAGGTTTTAATACCTGAAGTGCTTTTTCTACTGTTTTTATATTGTCAAAAGTAAGTAATAAACGCAAACCATTACGTGTTTGTTTTTCTTTCATTTTACAAGTTTGTGGATGTGTTTGTACGTATTGTAACACTTTTGTAAAGTAATTACTTTGGTAAAATCCACTCTTTTGGTCGTTAATAAAGTAACCGATAAGTTTACCTTTTTTCATGATTACTTTTTCTACACCTATTTTTGTAGCTATCCATTTAATTCTAACACTATTAAGTAAGTCTACTACTTGAGTTGGTAACTCGCCAAAACGATCTATTAATTGATTTTCGAAAGTGGTTAACTCGTCTTCAGTTTTTAGGTTATTTAAAGTGGTATACAGATTTAACCTTTCGGTTATACTATTTACATAATCGTCTGGGAAAAGTAATTCAAAATCGGTATCGATTGTAATGTCTTTAACGTATTGCTTTTTCTCTTCAGGTTCGTCGTAAAGGTCTTTAAATTCGTTTTCTTTAAGCTCTTCTATAGCTTCATTTAAGATTTTTTGGTAGGTATCAAAACCAATTTCGTTTATAAAACCACTTTGTTCGCCACCAAGTAAATCTCCTGCACCACGAATTTCTAGATCTTTCATTGCAATATTAAATCCGCTACCAAGCTCAGAAAACTGTTCTAATGCTTGAATACGTTTTCTGGCATCTGTTGTCATAGCGTGATAATCTGGAGTAATAAAATAGCAAAATGCTTTTTTATTGCTTCGTCCAACACGACCGCGCATTTGGTGTAAATCACTTAACCCAAAATTATTAGCATTATTAATAAAAATAGTATTGGCGTTAGAGACGTCTAAACCACTTTCTATAATGGTTGTACTTACTAAAACATCAAAAGTACCATTCATAAAGTTTAGCATAAGTTCTTCCAGCTTTTTACCTTCTAATTGTCCGTGACCAACACCAATTTTTGCATCAGGCACTAAGCGTTGGATCATACCTGCAACTTCTTTGATGTTTTCAATACGATTATGAATAAAAAACACTTGTCCGCCACGTTCTATCTCGTAACTAACAGCGTCTCTAATAGTTTCTTCGCTAAAACGAATCACATGACTTTCTATTGGATAACGGTTTGGTGGCGGCGTTGTAATTACCGATAAATCTCTAGCAGCCATCAAACTAAACTGAAGTGTACGCGGTATTGGTGTTGCGGTTAGCGTAAGTACGTCTACGTTTTCTTTTATGCTTTTAAGTTTTTCTTTTACAGCAACACCAAATTTTTGTTCTTCATCAACAATTAAAAGTCCTAAATCTTTAAACTTAACGTTTTTATTAACCAATTGATGTGTACCAATAATAATATCTACATGACCTTTTTCTAGTTTTTCTAGAGTGATGCGTTTTTCTTTTGCAGTTTTAAAACGGTTTACATAATCTACCGTTACCGGAAATTCTTTTAAACGCTCGCTAAAGGTTTTATGATGCTGAAAGGCTAGGATAGTAGTTGGGACTAAAACCGCAACTTGTTTACCATTATCTACAGCTTTAAAGGCAGCACGAATAGCGACTTCGGTTTTACCAAAACCAACATCGCCACAAACCAATCTATCCATTGGTCTTTCGCTTTCCATATCGGCTTTAATATCTGCAGTAGCAGTAACTTGATCTGGCGTATCTTCATATAAAAATGAAGCTTCTAACTCATGCTGTAAATAACTATCAGGTTTATATTGAAATCCTTTTTTTAACTTACGTTTTGCATATAGTTTTATTAAGTTGAAAGCAACGTGCTTAACTCTAGATTTGGTTTTTTCTTTAAGGGTTTTCCAAGCTTTACTACCTAATTTGTAGATTTTTGGTGGCGCACCATCTTTACCATTAAATTTGGTTATTTTGTGTAAGGAATGTATACTTAGGTATAACACATCACGCTCGCCATAAACCAACTTTATAGCTTCTTGTTTTTTACCATCTACATCAATTTTTTGTAGTCCGCCAAACTTACCAATACCATGATCTATATGTGTTACATAATCGCCAATATCTAGATTTGTAAGTTCTTTTAAGGTAATGGCTTGTTTTTTTGCATAGCCATTTTTAAGATGAAATTTATGGTAGCGTTCAAAAATTTGGTGATCTGTATAAACCACCATTTTTAAGTCGTGATCTATAAAACCTTGATATAAAGGTTGTACAATTGTTTGATAATGTACATCGCCATCAACATCTTCAAAAATATCATGAAAACGCTTTGCTTGTTGCTCACTTACGCAAGTAATATAATTGGTGTAACCTTTGTCGTGATTAGCATTTAAGTTATCTATTAATAAATTAAATTGTTTATTAAATGCAGGTTGAGGTACAGTGTCAAACTTTACAAATTGCTCTGCTTTAAAAACAGATGCTGTCCCAAATTCGACTATACTAAAATCTAATAATTCTTTTTTTAAGGTTTCAGATTTTGAAAAAAGCTCATTTGGTTTGGCGTGTTTAAGCTCGGTAGATAAGTTGTTAAATGCAGTTTGAGCTTTATTGAAAAAATCGTCTATTCTGTTAAAAGTTAAATCGAAATTTTTCCCAAAAACAACTGTTTTTTGAGCGATGTATTGTAAAAAGCTTTGCCTTTTTTCTTCAATTAATTTATTAGCAACATTAGGAATAATGCTAATTTTTTTAATTTGCTCTGTAGATAATTGTGTTTCTACATCAAAGGTACGAATGCTGTCTACTTCGTCACCAAAAAATTCTATACGATATGGTTGGTCGTGACTAAAGGAAAACACATCTACAATACCGCCACGTACCGAAAATTCTCCAGGTTCGGTAACAAAATCTACACGTTTAAATTTGTATTCAAACAAGACTTCGTTTACAAAATCTATAGATAAATTATCGTTTACGGTAATTTTTAGTGTATTACGTTCTAGCTCTTTTCTAGTCACAACTTTTTCAAAAAGCGCATCTGGATACGTAACAATTATAGCAGGTTTTTTACGTGAGTTTATACGGTTTAAAACTTCTGCACGAAGTAAAACGTTGGCGTTATCTGTTTCTTCAATTTGGTAAGGTCTGCGATAGCTTCCTGGATAAAATAAAACATCGTTTTTATTTATTAAATGTTCTAAATCGTTTAAATAGAAAGCAGCTTCTTCTTTATCTTGAAATATTAGTAAAAATGGTAATTCGGATTGTTTAAAAATTTGTGAAATTATAAACGAAACCGAAGATCCTACTAATCCTTTAACATGTGTTTTACTTTTAGGTAGGGCAATAGCAGTTTGCAATTTTTGCGTTTGCAAAGATTGTAAATAGGCTTGCGAGATGTTAGATTTACTCACCTTTAATAGAATTTTTTGCAAATATAAGGCTTAGATTTTTTAAAAGCTTTCTGATTAATTAATTTAATCTGATATTAACAATGCTAATGAAAATAAACTCTAAAAAATGACTTAAAATATTGATAATAAAATAATTATATTGGTTTTAATAATATTAAGTTTACATGTTAAAAAAAGAAACTTTTTAATTTTAAAAGGTGCGAGGTTTAATTATATTTGCAGGAATTTTAAACAAAGAAGTATGTCATTTTCAGATTTATTCGATAGTGGATTTAAAAAACGCAACGAGAGTCAGTTTGCTGCAATTGTAAGAGTTGCAATGAGTGATGGAGTGATTAATGATGCTGAAAAAGCGTTTTTAGACAGATTAGCTCGTAATTTAGATATTAGTGAGCATGATTATGAAGTAATTTTAAAGAACTATAAAACACATCCTATAAATCCACCAACATCTTATGATACGCGTTTAGAGCGTCTTTATGATTTGGCTAGAATGGTTTGGGCAGATCAAATTGAAGGTGATAATCAAATGGCTATGTTAGAGCGTCTTTGTGTTGGTTTAGGGTTTAAATCTAGCAATGCAAAATATGTTGCAGATAAAGCTTTAGAGCTTGTTAAAAATGGCGTAGATCTTGATACTTTTATGGAAGAAATTAAAACTATGAATAGATAAAATAGTTTTTGAAATACATAAAAAAAGCAAGCATAACGCTTGCTTTTTTTTATTTTAGATGTTCTCTTATTTTGGTTAAAAGGGTATCTTCATCAAAAGGCTTTTTTACAACATCATTAATACCTGCTTTTTTATATTTTTTTAAATCATCCTTAAATACTCTAGCTGTTAAGGCTATAATAGGCGTTTTTTTATGCTCTCTCTCTGGTAATTTTCTTACTAGTTTTGCTACTTCATCACCATTTATATCTGGTAATTTAATATCTAAAAGGATTAAATCTACAGGAGAATCATAGTTTGTTACTTTTGGTATGACATCTTCTCCTTTTGTGGCAATATCTAAAAAGTAATTACCCTTAGAAGCAAGTATTTTAAGAACTGATAACTGAGTGATTTCTGAATCGTCTACCAACAGAATATTGTATTTTTTATCAGATTCTATAAAAGAAGTTTCTTCATTATTAGATTTTTCTAATTTGTAACTTGGGTCTATTCTAAAGTTTAAATTAGTAGAAAATGTAGAGCCTTTTCCTACTGTAGAATCTACTGTTATTTTGTTTCCGGTTAACTCTACATAATGTTTTGCAATAGCAAGTCCTAAGCCTGATCCAGTATATTTATATGAATGGTTAAGCTGTTTAAAACTTTCAAAAATTGAGTTTTGATCTTCTTCTGGTATTCCTATTCCAGTATCAGAAATTTCAAAATGAATATTAGCTTTTCTTGCTCTTGTTTGATTTAATGAAGCTTTAAAAGTAATTGTTCCTACTTCTGTAAATTTAATAGCATTACTTAATAAGTTGCTTAAAACTTGTCTTAGCTTCATCTTATCACCACCAACTATTTGTGGTAAATTGCTATTAAAATCAGTAATAAATTCTAAACCTTTTTTTTCAGAATTAATTTTGTGTATTTGAGCTATTTCGTCTAATAATTCATGTAGATTAAATGGTTCTAAGATAATTTCTGCTTTTCCAGATTCTATTTTAGATATGTCTAGTATGTCTTCTATTAACTGCTTTAAGTAGTTTGTAGAAGAGTCCATGACTTTTATATAGTTAGTTTGCTCATCCGTTAATCCTGTCTTTTTTAAAATCTCAGAAAAAGTTAAAATGCCTGTTATTGGATCTCTTAATTCATGATTAAAATTTGCTATGAATGCATTTTTAAAAGCTTCTTTTTCTTTTAAATACTCGTTTTTTAGTTCTAGTATTTGAGAGTTTATTACCGACTCATTCCTTACCTGTGCTGTAGTTTGGTAGTTATTGTAGTGTACCGTTAAATCTAGGATAACAATTAATGGTGGTTTTTTACCATCAAAAGTTTTTACAATAATATCTGTTATTATAGTATTGCCTTCTTCATTATTAAGGTGAATACAAGAAAATACTAAATCTTTGTTTTTTTCGGTTAATGTAGCTGTTAGACTTTCAAAAAAAGGATGAATATCTGATATATGTTTACCTTCTATTTTTTTAAAGATAACATCATCAGATTCTTTAATGTTGCCTTCTGTATCTACAATTAAATATTGATTTACAGATTGTGCGTAATTTTTTTTATACTCTTCTAACATTTTAAGAATGTTTTAGTTTAAACTAAAGATTTAGCTAGTTGATTAAAAACCTCTTCTACATTTTTGCCGGTTTTTGCACTTGTATATAAGTCTACATACTGTTTAAAAATCTCTTTATTTTCTTTAATAAACTCGTTTGTAACTAAGTCCTTTTTGTTGCCAATAACTTTAACAGGTAAGTTAGGATAACGTTCTTTTATATAATTTAAGTCAAATTCTAAGTTTTTATAGGTGTTTGGTCTTGTTAAATCAAACACGTAAATAAAACCATGTGTTCCAATAAGATATGATGGTCTTGTGTTGGTAATATCATCATTACCTTCTAAGTCCCAAATAACTAGAGTAACGTCTTTGTTGGTTTCTGGAATTTGAATATCTTTTTTTAAGATATGTACACCAATAGTGACTTTATAATCTTCTGTAAAAGTGTTTTCTACAAAGCGTCTAATTAAGGACGATTTTCCTACACCAAAGTGCCCTATTAAAACAACTTTTTTAGATAATTTCATGTTCAAATTGTGCTTTTAATTTTGTTGCTAAAATACTACTATTTTCTAAGTCTGTTTTATTTATAACATTTTGAGCAAAATCTAATAACTTATCCTCTAGTTTGTTTCTAAATGTGGCTGTAAATGCTCCAGATATTACTACAGCAATGTAGTAATTAGAAAAGTTTTGAAGGTGAATATGATAGTTTTCATATTCTATATATTCTAAATTTTGAGTTTCAGCTTGAAAAGCATCTTCTGCAAAACTTTTAATTGCAGTAAGCATACCAGCAACTGTATCTTGGTCTATGTTTTGGGTTTTTGAATATTCTGAAGTTACAATACCAGAACCTTGCTCTATAACCATAATCTGCTCTATGGTTGGTTTAAAGTGGTCTTGGAGGATTATATCACCTTCTGATACGCCGCTTCTTTTTGCTCTAAACCTTCGTTTTAAAGACTCAAAAGAAAAGGTGTTATTCATTTTATTGTTAATAGCTTCGGATAAAAGTTGTATTTCTTTTTGCACATACTTTTTTATCATTTTACCCATAATAGGGTATAAAGCTTCTACAACAGCATCTTGAGAGTTTTTAATCTCTGCTTTTAAAGTTTCTGTAATTGTAGGTCCTAATGTTTCAGGTATTTCTTCAACAAATTCTTGTAATTTATCGTCAATTATTGGATTAATTTTTTTTGATAAATTGGGTTGTTGGTTTATTACTGCTTCAAGATTTTTTAGTTTTTGTTCAAGCGATAATGCATACTCGTGCTCATCTTTTAATAAGATGTCTTTTAAGATTTGTAATTTATCGTCTTGAGTCATTTATAGAGTCAATTTTATTGACTAATCTTCTCACCAAGCTTTGTGAAAAGTTCACCCAGAAGTTTACGGTCTACTTTTTTCTCTTCTAAAGCGTCTGTTTTTTCTTCAAGAGAAGCTTCAAGCTCTGTAATACGTATGTTTACGTCTGTACTTAAATTATCAATATTTTGAAGTAGCTCTGTTTTAACCTCGTCTATTAATTGCTCTAATTCTTCTTTTTTGTTAAGTATATCTTTTTTTAGAGTTTCAAACTCACTATCGTAAGCTTGCATGTTTTCTCCAAAAATAAGCTGTTTTATAGCGTCAATTTTTGAGCTAGCATCTACAGCGTTTGGCGCCATATTTTCTTGATTTTTATCTTGTTTTGCCATGTTGATAGTTTAAGGAGATAAAAATAGCAAAAAAATAGTTATTTAACTACCAGTTAAGCGTTTTGCATAAACTCTTCAGCTTTTAATACCATATTTTTACTTCCGCAGAAAAAAGGTACGCGTTGGTGCAGCTCTGTTGGGGTAATGTCAAGTATTCTAGTATAACCATCACTAGCTTTACCATTAGCTTGTTCTGCTAAAAATGCCATAGGATTACACTCGTATAATAAACGTAGTTTTCCGTTAGAATTTTTTGAGCTTTTTGGATACATATAAATTCCGCCTTTAATCATATTTCTATGAAAATCTGAAACTAAAGATCCAATATATCTTGAGGTATAGGGTCTATCGCCTTCTTCCATTTGGCAATACTTAATGTAGTTTTTTACACCTTGCGGAAAGTGAATGTAATTACCTTCGTTTACAGAGTATATATTTCCATCTTCAGGAAATTGCATATCAGGATGCGATAAGTAAAACGTACCAATTGCTGGGTTTAGCGTAAAGCCATTTACACCGTGACCAGTTGTATATACTAACATTGTAGAAGTACCGTAAACCACATATCCAGCAGCTACTTGTTTATTACCTTGCTGTAAAAAGTCTTCTATAGTTACAGGTGTACCAACAGGCGTAACACGCCTAAACACTGAAAAAATGGTTCCAACAGATACGTTAACATCTATGTTTGAAGAGCCATCTAAAGGATCTATTAAGACTACATATTTGTTTTGGTTGTTAGAATCTTGACTGTTTATGCTAATAAAGTCGTCTTCCTCTTCACTAGCAATTCCACAAACAATGTTTCGGTTAGTTAATGTCTGAATAAACTTATCATTGGCGTATACATCTAGTTTTTGTTGATCTTCTCCTTGTATATTTGTGTCGCCAGCAGCGCCAATAATATCTACTAGTCCAGCTTTGTTTACTTCATGATTTACAACCTTTGCAGCAAGTCTAATAGAGTTTATTAGTCTAGATAACTCTCCAGAAGAATACTTAAAAGAGGATTGGTTTTCGATAATAAATTCACCTAAGGTTTGATTTTTTTTAGACATGAAGCTTATATTTGGTTGCAAATATCATAGAATTTTCAATAAACTACAACGTTTTCGTTTAAATTAATTTTATGGTCTATAATCTGTTTAGACTATATTTGAATAAAACTTTTTAAGATGAAATTTAATATTCGTTTTGCAACGCAATCTGACATGCCAAAAGTATTAGAGCTAATAAAAGAATTAGCTGTTTTTGAGAAAGAACCAGATGCTGTAATTGTAACAGAAAAAGATTTAATAGAACACGGTTTTGGTAAAAATCCTTTATTTACTTGTTTTGTAGCCGAAAAGGAAGAAGAAATCGTAGCAATAGCCTTAATTTATTTTAGATTTTCTACATGGAAAGGAAAAACTGTTCATCTAGAAGATTTAATAGTAAAACAAGAGTTAAGGGGACAAGGGTTAGGTACATTACTGCTTGATGAGGTTATTAAATACGGTTACAGTCAAGGTGTACAACGTATATGTTGGGAAGTTTTAGATTGGAATACAAGTGCTATTAATTTTTATGAAAAACAAGGAGCTAAAATATTAAAAGATTGGTATTTAGCTCAATTAGAAGGAGACGCCATAAAAAACTATATAGAAAAATTATAAATGAGAGTATTTAAGTTTGGTGGTGCATCTGTTAAAGATGCTTTAGGTGTAAAAAATTTAGTATCTGTATTAGAAGAGGTTGGACATGAAAACACACTGATTGTTATCTCTGCAATGGGAAAGACAACCAATGCAATGGAAGTTGTAATTGGCAATTATTTTAACAATCAAGCAGAATTACAAGCTGCTTTACAAGACGTTATAAAATACCATAATCAAATTATCATTGATTTATTTGAAAACGAAAGACATGCTGTTTTCAATACTGTAAAAACACTCTTTGAAGAGTTAAAAGCATTTTTAAAAACCAATAAATCTCCAGATTACAATTTTGTTTATGATCAAGTTATAGGTTATGGAGAGTTAGTGTCTACAACCATAATAAGCGCCTATTTAAATGAAGTAGGCTATAAAAATAATTGGATAGATGTAAGACAATTAATAAAAACAGATGATTATTATAGACGTGCAAATGTAAACTGGGATCAAACCCAGACTAACATTTTAACTCATATAAATACTAATCAATTAAATATTACACAAGGGTTTTTAGGAAGCGACAAAAACAATTTTACGACTACTTTGGGTAGAGAAGGAAGTGATTATACTGCAGCAATTATAGCCTATTGTTTAAATGCAGAAAGTGTAACCATTTGGAAAGATGTACCAGGCGTATTAAACGCAGATCCAAGATATTTTGAAAATGCACAATTATTAAATGTAATTTCTTATACAGAAGCAATAGAGTTAGCTTTCTATGGCGCATCAGTAATACATCCTAAAACATTACAACCACTACAACGTAAAGAAATACCGTTACATGTAAAGTCTTTTATACAACCACAAAATAATGGTACAGTAGTTAAAAAGTTTAAAGGTATTGATCCCGTAGTACCATGTTTCATTTTAAAACAAAATCAAGTTTTAATATCATTATCTACCTTAGATTTTTCATACGTGGTAGAAGAAAATATCAGCGAAATTTTTAACTTGTTGTCCAAATACAAAATGAAAGTAGATGTTATTCAAAACTCAGCTATAAGTTTTTCGGTTTGTTTTGAAAACAATTATAATAACTTAGAGCCGTTATTACTTCATCTAAAAGCTAAATTTAAAGTAACTTGTCACGATAATGTATCACTATTTACAATTAGGCATTATAATGAGCAAGCAATACAGAAATTAGAGAAAGGAAAAACGATTTTATTAAAACAAATGTATCAAAATACGGTACAAATAGTAAGTAAATAAATGTTTGCTTACTTTTGTGGGCATTAACTTTAAAAAAATAAATGGGATTAGTCACTGCTAAAGAAGTTTCGTCTGCTATAAAACTTGACAAATATGGGTTTTTAGGCACTTTTGTTGGATGGCTTTTAATGAAAGTTTTAAAAATTTCTACATTAAATAAAATTTATGATAGAAATAAGCACCTAAAAGATTTAAATTTTTTAGATAGTATTTTGGATGAATTTCAAATTAAATTTGAAATTCCTGAAGAAGATCTAAAACGTTTACCAAAAGATGGAGCTTACATTACTGTGTCTAACCATCCATTAGGAGGTATTGATGGTATTTTGTTGTTAAAATTGATGTTAGAACAACGCAAAGATTTTAAAATTATAGCCAATTTTTTACTGCATCGTATAGAGCCATTAAAACCTTACATCATGCCTGTTAATCCTTTTGAAGACAGGAAAGATGTAAAGTCAAGCATATCTGGTTTTAAGCATGCCATAATGCATTTAAAAGAAGGTCATCCTTTAGGGATTTTTCCAGCAGGAGAAGTATCAACCTATAAGGATGAAAAATTAATGGTTGATAAACCATGGGAAGAAGCCGCAATGAAGTTGGTGCAAAAAGCTAATGTGCCAGTTGTTCCAATTTATTTTCACGCCAAAAACAGCAATCTTTTTTATAAACTATCTAAGATTAGTGACACGTTTAGAACAGCAAAATTACCTTCAGAATTATTGACACAGAAAAGACGTGTTATTAAAGTAAGAATAGGTAGACCAGTTTCTGTAGCAGACCAAAACGAACATGAAAGTCTAGCAGATTTTTCAGAATTTTTAAGACGAAAAACCTATATGCTTTCTAACTCTTTTGAGCCTAAAGAGAAGATAATAGAGACAATTTCATCTACATTAAAGTCTCCTAAAAGTATAAGACCGCCAAAAAAAATCGTAACTCCTGTAAGTCAAGAAACTATGATTGCAGAAGTTAATGCATTGCGAGATGCCGATTTAAGATTACTAACTAGTAAAAATTATGAGGTCTTTTTAGCATCTGCAGATAAGATGCCCAACTTGTTACGTGAGATAGGTCGTTTACGTGAAATTACTTTTAGAGAAGTAGGAGAAGGAACAAACGAAGCTATAGATTTAGATAGTTTTGATACTTATTATCACCATATGTTTTTATGGGATAATGAAGCTAATGTTATAGCAGGTGCTTATCGTATGGGATTAGGATCTAAAATTTTTGCCACTTACGGTATTGATGGTTTTTACCTTCAGGATCTGTTTAGATTTGAGCCAGAATTGTATAAAATGATGAGCCAATCTATAGAAATGGGTCGTGCATTTATCATTAAAGAGTATCAACAAAAACCAATGCCTTTATTTTTACTTTGGAAAGGTATTGTACACACAACATTACGCTATCCTGAACATAAATATTTAATTGGAGGCGTAAGTATTAGTAACCAATTTTCAAACTTCTCAAAATCTTTGATGATCGAGTTTATGAAATCGCATTACTATGATCCTTATATAGCACAATACGTTAGACCTAAAAAAGAATTTAAGGTTAAACTTAAAGATGCAGATAAAGATTTTGTGTTTGATGCTACTGAAGCTGACTTAAATAAGTTTGATAAAATTATTGACGAGATAGAACCAGGTGCATTACGCTTACCTGTATTACTTAAAAAGTACATTAAACAAAATGCACGTTTAGTTGCTTTTAATGTAGATCCATTGTTTAATAACTCGGTAGACGGTTTAATGTATATAGAGATTGCCGACTTACCAGAAAGCACAGTTAGACCGGTAATGGAAGAGTTTCAAGAAGAACTTGAGCGTAAGTTGTCAGAACAAAGCGAAAATGAGTAGTTATTTGGAACAGTTTACCTGCGTTTTTACAAAAAAGTCATTAACAACACGTCTACACTCATTTAACTGATCTTTATTAATAGTGTAGTATAAGTTTTTACCTTTTACTTTTTGATTTAATAAACCTGTTTTACGTATTTCTGCAAGATGTTGAGAGATTGTTGGTTGTGCTAAACCAATAGCTTTTACTAAATCGTTGCAATTACAGTCTTTATTTTCGCTAATGTGTTGTATGATGGCAACACGTGCAGGATGACCAATAACTTTTGTATAATTAGCAATAGTGTTTATTTGATCTGTAAAAATATGTTTTTTTGTAAACCCCATAGTTTAATTATTTATAAACGTGATATTGCAATATTACAATTTTATTAAATTAAATAAAAGTCTAAACATTAGTCTAGACTTCGTGATTTTTACTTTTTACCAAACAACCTTTGAAAGAAGCTTTTAGTTTTTTTAGTAGTTTCTTCAATAACTTCTTTAGCATCTTCTGCTAGCTCATCTAATTTTTCTTCGGCTTCATCTGCAAACTTAGAAACCTTTTCTTTAGTTTCGTCTACAAACTCTTTTGCGTCTTCATTGATAAACTCGGTTGTTTTTGCTTTAGCTTTCTCGTAAGCTGCTTTAGCATCGTCTTTAAGTTCGTCTAGTTTTTCTTCAGCTTCGTCAGCTATTTTAGACGCTTTTTCTTTAGCCTCATCATAAAGTTCTTTAGCATCTTCTTTTACAAATTCTTTTGCTTTTGCTTTTGCTTTTTCAAAAGTGTCTTTTGCGTCTGCTTTTATATCTTCAAACTTATTTTCAGCTTTTTCTGTAAACTGGTCTATTTTTTCTTTAGCTTGTTCTGTGTTTTTGGTAGTATTATTTAGCTCTTCAGCTTTATCTTCTAGGTTTTTGTTGTCTTCGCTCATTGGTTTTGTATTTTAATTGGTTATTTTTCAAAAGCACTATCAATTGGTTCCCATAATTCTATTTTATTACCATCATTATCCATAATCCAACCAAATTTTCCATAACTATAGGTTTCCATTTCACCAATAATTGTTACGCCTTCTTCTTTTAAAACCTTTAGTAGTTCTTCTAGGTTTTCGACTCTATAATTAAACATAAAGTCTTTTTTTGAAGGTTCGTAATATTTGGTATCTTGATCAAAAGCACTCCATTGTGTAGAGCATTTATTACCTGCTTCATCTTTCCACCAAAAAGTACAACCGTAATCGTCGGTATTAAATCCTAAATGTTTTTGATACCAATCTTTTGTCGCTTTTGGGTCTTTGGTTTTAAAGAATAAACCTCCAATTCCTGTAACTCTTTTTTTCATTTTATTTCTTTTTTAAAACAGATTCGTAGATTGAAATCCATTCTTCAACTGTCATTTTTTGTACTAGTTCTGCAATTAAATCATAAGGAATTTCGTCTATTTTTTTAAACCTAACACAGCTTTTTCCCATATCTAGTTTACGTTTATTATGCTTTGGATATTCATTGACAAACCAGTCATGTAATTCTGGTTTTGCATAAATACCGCTATGGTAAAAATTAATTGAGTTTTTTTGAGAAGCAAAACTCATAAAAGGTAATGGTAATTTTGGATCACAATGGTACCCATCTGGATAAATTTCATGAGGTACAACATAACCAATCATGTTATAGTTTATGCACTCTTTAAACCCATTAGGTAAATTATCGTTTATTGTTTTACGAAGTTTTTTTAAAGCGTCTTGTCTATCTTCAGGGACTTGTTTTATGTAATCTTCGGGTGTTTTTGCGTCGTATGTCATTTAGTGTTTTATTGAAACACTAAGTTAGCAAAATTTTGCTTTTATTTTATTTACAATTGTTTGCGCAAGTTTTTCTTTACTTTCTATAGTCCAACCTGCTACATGTGGTGAAAGAATTACATTTTGTGCTTCTATTAAATATTGAAATGCTTCTGGTAAAGTTGAAGAAAATAAACTTTCAAAAGATGCTTTTTCATATTCTAAAACATCTAATCCAGCACCAAAAATTTTGCCAGATTTTAAAGCACTTACTAAATCTGAAGTTATAACACTTTTACCTCTTGCGGTATTAATTAACCAAAAGGGTTTTTTAAAATTATTAATAAAGTCTTGGCTGACCATACCAATAGTTAAAGGCGTTTCTGGTGTGTGAAGACTTAAAACATCTGCTTCTTCTTGAAGTTTTTGTAAAGACACTTGTGTAGCATTTTCATCCTCTACATTATCTTTTATATCATAACACAAAACGTTGACATCAAAACCACGAAGTTTTTTAGCAAATGCTTTACCCATATTACCGTAACCGATAAGTCCGACAGTTTTTCCATCAAGTTCGATACCTCTATTATCTTCGCGTAGCCATTTACCGCTACGTACTTCGTTATCTGCTTTATTTAATTTATTAAACAAAGATAAAAGCATAGCTAAACTGTGTTCTCCAACAGCATTACGGTTGCCTTCTGGAGCAGAAATTAGTGTAATACCTTTACTTTCGGCATAATCACAATCTATATTTTCTAATCCAGCACCAACGCGACCTATAAATTTAAGATTGGTTGCTGCGTCTAAAAATGTTTTATCAATACTAAATCGGCTTCTTATGATAAAGCCATCGTAGTCTTTAATTTTTAGCTTGATTTCCTCTTTTGATGAGGTGTAATCTTCATCATTAATAAAACCTAAATCATTAAGTTGATTAAGTAATAAAGGGTGATTAGTGTCTAAGTGTAAAATTTTCATTTTAGTTAAAATCCTAAAATTATTTTGGCGACTAAAAAGTATAAAAACACACCAAAAATATCATTGCTTGTTGTTATAAAAGGTCCTGTTGCTACTGCTGGAT
>Ga0256829_1001249_pt1 | contig 21513 bp, 21 predicted proteins | sample 131447metaG_FD_185979 | JGI IMG/M metagenome (GOLD analysis project Ga0256829, IMG submission 185979) | Hydrothermal vent microbial communities from Lau Basin, Pacific Ocean - 131-447 | ecosystem: Environmental > Aquatic > Marine > Hydrothermal vents | place: Pacific Ocean: Lau Basin | collected...
AATCAAGAGGGACCAGATGATTAAGCGGCCCTTTGCCATGACCGAATCCCGGGGCTTTCAGGATGGCTTTATGGACATATTTATGGGCCATATTCACTGCGTCCATCAGACTTTTCCCCTGACCAATGCCGGTCGCAATGGCGGACGCCAGCGTGCAGCCGGTGCCGTGAGTATGCTTTGTCGCAATCATTGGACTGGAAAATTCCCTGACAGCATTTTCCGTCACCAGAATATCGGTCACCCGGTCCGCGTCAAGATGTCCGCCCTTGACCAGTACCGCCTCTGGCCCCATGGCGCGCAGGGTTTCGCCGACGCGTTTCATATCATCAATGCTGGCGGGCAGGTCACCCCCGGCAAGTCTGGCGGCTTCTGCGAGATTAGGGGTCAGCAGGGTGGTTTGTGGAAAAATTTCCGAAATGAGAATATCCACAGCCTCTTTCTCCAGCAGGCTGTGACCGCTGGTTGACAGGATCACCGGGTCAATAATCAGCGGAATATCACAATATTGTGAAAATATCAGGGAAAGACAGTGAATAATGTCCGCCGAACCCATCATGCCGACCTTGATGGCATCGGGCGGAATATCTTCCATCACCGCCCGGACCTGGGCGGCGACAATATCGGCGGCAACCGGATGCACGGCATAAACCCCGTGGCTATTCTGCACCGTCAGCGCCGTAATCGCCGCCATGGCGTAACTGCCAAGGGCCGATATGGTTTTTATATCGGCCTGAATCCCGGCCCCGCCAGAGGGGTCAGACCCGGCGATAGAAAAAATTTTTCCGATCATGGACCTGCTAAGCTGATAATTCTTCGACAGTGGCGACAATATCATTGACCACAGCAGCAATCAATGCATCATCCTGCCCTTCGGCCATAACCCGGATCACCGGCTCGGTGCCGGATTTACGGATGACCACCCGGCCACTGTCATTCAGCCGATTTTCTCCGTCCTCTATGGCCTCTTTCACCCGGCTGATCGCCAGCGGGTCCGTCCCCTGGGCGTAGCGGACATTTTTCAGCAGCTGGGGATAGGGCTGATATGAGTTGCATACCTCACTGACCGGCTTGCCGCTTGACACCAGAACCGACAATATCTGCAGGGCGGCAATCAATCCGTCGCCGGTGGTGGCAAAGTCACTGAGTACAATATGGCCGGACTGTTCCCCGCCCAGATTAAGATTTTTCTCGCGCATGGCTTCGACCACATAACGGTCGCCGACCCGGGTGCGGATAAGGTCAATCCCGATGCCTCGCAGATATTTCTCCAACCCGAGATTTGACATGATGGTCGCGACCACGGCATCGCCCCGCAGGCTGCCGCTATCCTTCATATGCTTTGCCACCGTCGCCATCAACTGGTCACCGTCAATGACCCGGCCTTGTTCATCACAAATGATCAGGCGATCCGCATCCCCGTCAAGGGCAATACCGATGTCAGCATTATGTAACAATACGGTTTCACAGATCAACTCCGGACAGGTTGAGCCACAGCCGTCATTGATATTCTTGCCATTCGGGCTGACGCCGACAGCCACCACCTCTGCCCCGAGTTCCCACAGGACACTTGGCGCAGTACGGTAAGCGGCCCCGTTGGCACAGTCCACAACAATCTTCAGGCCGTCAAGTCTGAGATTTTTCGGAAAGGTATTCTTGGCAAATTCCATATAGCGCCCGACCGCATTCTTCAGCCGTTGCGCCCGCCCGAGCTTTTCCGACGGCACCAGATGATCGGCATAGCCGTTATCCATCCGTCGTTCGATTTCCAGCTCAATCTCGTCAGACAGTTTATAGCCATCCGGGCCGAACAGTTTCAATCCGTTATCCTGAAAAGGATTATGGGAGGCTGAAATCATCACCCCGAGGTCGGCGCGCAGCGACCGGGTCAGCATGGCAACCGCCGGGGTCGGCATCGGACCGACCATAATCACATCCATGCCCATGGAAATAAAGCCGGAGGCCAGCGCCGGTTCCAGCATATATCCGGAAAGCCTTGTATCCTTGCCAATCACCACCCGGTGCTGATGATCGCCTCTGGTAAAATGTTTGGCCGCCGCCATGCCAACCCGCATCGCGACTTCCGCCGTCATATTACCTTCATTCGCCGTGCCGCGAATACCGTCCGTCCCGAAATATTTCCGTGCCATGTATCTTTACTTTTTTATTTCACTTATTACAGCAATAACATTCAGATATTAATACAAACTGAACAGACATTATAAACACCGTAACTATGGTGCCAATAAGGCAAAATCCTATTTTCCCGACGCCACCCACATATCCCGGGCCTGTCGGCTTTGCCGGACATCATGCACCCGCAGGATTTGCACCCCCCGGTCATAGCCCGCCTGCCCGGCAGCCAGTGACCCGCCAAGCCGCGACGCTGCGGCCTTTTCCCCGGTAAGGTGACCAATAAAGCTTTTGCGCGATGCCCCGAGCAGAAGCGGCACCCCGAGGCCGTGAAACAGGCCAAGGCCCCGGATCAACGCCATATTATGCGCCACCGTCTTGCCAAAACCAATGCCCGGATCAATGATCAGACGATCACGGTCAATCCCGGCATTCTGGCATATTTCGAGCCGCCCGGCCAGATAATCATAGATATCCAGCACAACATCATCATATTGCGGCCTGTCCTGCATCCTGTCAGGGCTGCCAAGACTATGCATTAAAATCACCGGACAGTCAGCCCGGGCAACAATATCGAGCGAATCCTTATCATGGGTCAGGGCCGTGACATCATTGACAATGCTCGCCCCGGCCTTCAGGGCCTCGGCCATGACTTCGGCATTGCGGCTGTCAATGGATAGCGGAACGGCACTATCCGCCAGGCCCTCAATAACCGGGAGCACCCGGTCGAGTTCCTGCCGGACAGAAATTTTTTCAGCCCCGGGCCGGGTTGATTCGCCGCCTATATCAATGATATCCGCCCCTTCCCCAATCAGCTGGTGCGCATGGCTTATCGCTTTGTCCGGGCTGTCATATCCATCAGAGAAGCTGTCCGGGGTCACATTGACAATTCCCTGAAGCAGGGGGCGCTGCCATTTTGAAACAACCCGGCCCGCGCAGGCAAGGGCGGGGCGGACGGCAGAAATCCGCCGTAGCAGCCCGGATATTTCCGTCTGTCCGGGTCCGGAAAGGTCGGCAATGGCAGAAGCAAGTCCACCGACCGGAACCAGCCTTTCCCCCTGTCGACTGCCCCCCTCGCGGAAAATTATTTTGATTATGGTGAAAGCCAGTGGCCCCCCGGCGAGCCACAGGGCCTGTCCGGCCTTTACCGCGCGCGAGGCAGAAAGGCCCCTGAGCATAGCCAGAGGCTGCAGGTAAATGCGGCTGTCAGCAGGACCATGCATCGGCGCACAGGCTCATCAATTTTCAGGAACCGGATCAGGGTCGGAGCCGAATTTACCCTTCTTCGCCTTTTTACCCTTCTTTGGCTTGGTGCCACTGCTTGGAACAGAACCGGTGGGGGGCGTGTCCCCGGACATGTCATCACTGGAAAAATCCTTGTCAATATCCTTGCCGGCCACGATATTGTCAATATCTTCACCGGTCAGGGTTTCATATTCCAGCAACGCATTGCCAAGCTTGTCCAGTATATCGCGGTTTTCTGTCAGAATTTTTCTGGCCTGATTATAGCCTTCATCAACCAGACGACGGGTTTCCTCATCAATCAATGTCGCGGTTTCATTGGAAATTTCATGGCTGCGCGATACGGAATGACCGAGGAAAACCTCTTCCTGATTATCGCCATATTGCAACAGGCCAAGCTTTTCACTCATACCCCATTTAGTGACCATTGAGCGGGCCAGTTTGGTGGCATGTGAAATATCCCCGGACGCCCCGGAAGATACCTTGTCATAGCCGAAACAGATTTCTTCGGCAACCCGCCCGCCCATGGATACCGCAAGGTCCGCCTGCATCTTCTCGCGCGCATAGGAATAGCTGTCGCGTTCCGGCAGCCGCATCACCATGCCGAGCGCCCGGCCTCGCGGAATGATCGTCGCCTTGTGAATGGGATCAGAGGCCGGGCTTTTTGCCGCGACCAGCGCATGGCCGGCTTCGTGAAAGGCGGTCATGCGTTTTTCTTCCTCGCTCATGACCATGGAGCGCCGTTCGGCCCCCATCATCACCTTGTCTTTTGCCTCTTCAAAATCTTCCATGCTGACAACGCGTTTGCCTTTGCGGGCCGCCAGCAACGCTGCCTCATTGACCAGATTGGCAAGGTCGGCACCGGAAAAACCCGGTGTGCCGCGCGCAATAACCCGGACATTGACATCTGCGGCAAGCTTCGGGGTTTTTCTGATATGGACTTTAAGAATTTTCTCGCGTCCGACAATATCCGGGTTGGGGACCACGACCTGACGGTCAAAACGACCGGGCCGCAGCAGGGCAGGGTCAAGCACATCCGGGCGGTTGGTCGCCGCAACGAGGATCACCCCTTCGTTCGATTCAAAACCGTCCATCTCGACCAGTAACTGGTTCAGGGTCTGTTCGCGTTCGTCATTGCCGCCGCCAAGTCCGGCCCCCCGGTGGCGTCCAACCGCATCAATTTCATCAATGAAAATAATGCAGGGGGCATTTTTCTTCGCCTGCTCGAACATATCCCGCACCCGGCTTGCCCCGACACCGACAAACATTTCGACGAAATCAGAGCCTGATATGGTGAAGAAAGGCACATTCGCCTCACCGGCAATCGCGCGCGCCAGCAATGTTTTACCGGTGCCGGGCGGGCCAACCAGCAGGGCGCCCTTGGGAATGGTGCCGCCCAACCGTTCAAATTTCTGTGGATCTTTCAGAAATTCGACAATTTCTTCCAGTTCCTCCTTGGCCTCGTCAATACCGGCAACATCCTCGAATGTCACCCGGCCATGGGTCTCGTTAAGCAGCTTTGCCTTGGATTTGCCAAAACCCATCGCCTTGTTGCCGCCGCCCTGCATCTGGCGCATAAAGAAAATCCACACCCCGATCAGGACAATCATTGGCAACCAGCCAAGGAAAATATTCAGGAATGACCCCTGTTCTTCCGGCAAGGATTTGATCTCCACTCCCTTGGCCCGAAGATCACTGACAAGATTGGGATAATCCGGGGCAAAAGTATGGAATTTGCCGGTATTCCCGGAACTATACTGACCAATAATATCCTGCCCCTGAATGGTGACCTTGCTGACCTGACCGCTTTCCACCCGGTCAAGAAAAGTGGAAAAGTCGATTTCTGTCTGTGTCGTCTGACGCATGCCGCCATTCAGGGCGGAATAAAGCGTCAACAGCAGGATTATGATAATCGCCCATAAAGCAATATTGCGTCCCATATTTCACTCAATCTTTCAGTTATCTGGTCATTTCTCTAGTATCCCTCATAAATAGGGCTTTTTACAGGGCAAACAAGCCAACGCTGTCCTTTTAATCGTTTTATTTTCGCTTTTTATCCCGTATTTCAGGCCGGGACGTCATTCTATAGCTCAATCATTTACAAATCATTGCCGGAAAGTTGCGCTAAAACCGGTCTTTTCAAAGCCCGGCAGGAAATCTGGCAGAATCACTTTGCCATCTGTGGTTACTATACAGGGCAGGCTCTCCCTGATGAACCACGGCAGGGTCAGCTCCCCAAGGCCGGGGTAATCCTGACCGGCCTTTTGCCACTCGGGGGGGGCAAGTTTTTTCACCCTGCCTGCGGTTGCCCCGTTTTCTATGATAAAACGCCCGTCCCACAGGGTTACCGAATGAGCGTCAAGGTCAAGATCATCCTTAATGGCGGCCCCCTCGCGGCTGATCATGATATTCCCGTCCTGACAAGGGGAAATCCGGCACCCGGCCAGGGTCTGTCCGGGGAAATCCGCCGCCTTCACTCTCTCATACAGGGATTCGAGCTTTGCCAGCCTCGGCGTATAGGCCCCGCCGCCAATCCGCCGCATCAGGGACGCCAGCGCCCGCAGGGCAATCTCCTCATGGGCCAACAGCAATATTTCAGGATTTATCCGGGCATAGCCTTCGGGGAAGAAAGTTATCGCGGCTGCCGTCATCTCATCCGTCAGGGATTTCAGCAGGGACTGCACCCGCCCCATCCGGGCCGCCGTCCGGGCCATTCTTGGCGGGTTGAAACCTTCAATATCATTCTGCTGCAGCAGATTTCGAATCTTTACCCTTGTGTAATGTTCGTCCCGGTTGCTCGGGTCTTCTATCCAGACCTGACCCGTTTCGCGCAGAGTATCCGCGAGCCGTTCTCTGGCGGTATAAAGCAGCGGACGGCAAATAGTGACCCCCGGTAATGGCAGCGGATAATCAGACTGTATTTTCATCGCCGACAGACCATCAACCCCGCTGCCACGGAACAGGCGAATCAGGAATGTTTCCGCCTGATCGCCCTGATGATGGCCAAGAAAAAGCTGCCTCACCCGGTTTTCCTGACACCATTTCCCGATCAGACGATAGCGGGCCAGCCGCGCCTGTTGCTGAATATTGCTGCGCGGTTTATCGCCCTGCCAGGTCAGAATGATATGAGAAATATCATATTTTTCAAGCCATGTCGCAACCTGCCGGGCCTCGCCGGCGGATTCCGTCCGCAGGCCATGATCCACCGTAATCGCGGTCAGCGGCACATCATGCGCCGCGCACCACTGGCCGAGCAATATCGTCAGGGCAAGGCTGTCCGCCCCGCCGGATACCGCCACCGCAACCGGCGCGCCCTCCTGCGGCATCACCGGCAACATCAGGTCGGAAAATTCATCAGCCGTCAGGGGCGCAGTCATTTCCTTGGGTCCTGAAATTATTTACATTTGGCACGTTTTTCTTCCGGCGGGCGTTTGTTGCGGCTTTCCAGACTGGTCGGAAAACGCGACGCCAGTTCACGATAGGCATCGCAGGCATCATTCTTTTCCCCCATGGCAAAAAGTGACATGCCGATCTTCAACAGAAACGCCGGGGCTTTCGGGCTTTCCGGATAATTATTATAGCCTTCGAGGAACGCCCGGGTGGCCCTTGTGTACATCTTTCGCACATAATAGGTCTGTCCCAGCCAATATTGGGCATTGCCGGCCAGACGGGCCTTGGGATAGCGCGCGAGAAAGGCGCTGAGGGCGGCTTCGGCCCGGGCATATTGGCCTTTTGTTACCAGCTTCTGGGCGTAGCTATATTGTTGCTGTTCGGTCCCGGCGGGCAATATATCCGCCTTTGCATTCTTCGGCTTGTCCGGCAGGGCAGGCTTTTTGGCAATATCAACCTTCGGAGCCGATGGGGAGGCAGTCCGGGATTTTTCCAGCGCCGCGAGACGGAATTCATAATCGCGGGTCATGGTTTCCATCTGCTGTTTCAACCGACCCAGCTGATAATTGCTCTCTTCCACCCGACCGGTAATCTGACGCAGCTGGGTTTCCAGCTGGGACAGGCGGGCCTCAATATCGGCAAGGCTGGCTCTCGTATCGGGCGGTGATGATGCTGCACTGTCCGGTGTTGCCTCGCGAAACCGGCTGCCGGGCGTGAAGACTTTTCTCTGCACGGCCTTTAATTGCTTTTCAATGATTTCAAGACGTTTGGCAAGGGTCCTGTCCGCCGATGCGGCCTGAGACCATAGCGGCAGCATCGTTATTGCCATGACAAGGCCACAGATCAGGCTCACTGCGGCATTGACCATATTCTTTCTTTTCATAAATATAATGCTCCAGATTTCAAGCTTACAAAAATACCCACGCAACCGGTAGAGGCGCGCGGGTATTCTTTTAAAAAAACCGGGTTATTAATTTACGCGGGTATAACCACGACGGTTTTGCGCCCAGACAGCTTCTCCCGTCCCGGTAACCAGAGGACGTTCCTTGCCATAGCTTATGGTGCGAATGCGGGCAGGATCGACTCCGAGCGCCACCAGATAATTCTTTACAGAATTGGCTCTCCGGTCACCAAGTGCAAGATTATATTCCCGGGTACCACGTTCGTCGCAATGCCCCTCTACGGTCACCCTGACATCCGAATGTGCCTGTAACCAGTCGGCCTGCTCTTTCAGTTTTGCGCGGGCATCAGCCGACAGGTCATAACGGTCATAGGCAAAATGCACCAGTGAATCACTTGCCGCCGCATCAAGCGATGCCTGCGTACCGGTATCTTCCATCATGGGTTCCGCCACAACAGGCTCGGCAGGTTCCGCAACAACAGGTTCCTGTTTCGGTTGTGCCGCCACCGGTTCTGTGGGGGTATTCTTCACCGCGCCCGTATTTGCACAGGCACTCAACAGCAGCGCAGTACCAATCAGTACCCAGTATTTTACGCCAATTATTTTTTCCAGCATTTAGTGGTCCTTCCACGTAACTAAATCTATATTATTTACCGACGACATGCCATTCCCCGCAAGAACTGGCGGCTGCATATCCCTTACCATATATCGAACATTTATTGCAAACCGATGAAACTATAGCAGAATCATTTATCTAATCAAGGGGGACCATGCAGGATCTGATGCTTCCAGCGGTGTTATTATCTGTCTTTCATTATATCCGGTCAGGTCAACGGTCCATAACTGGGTTTCGCCGCCATGACCCTTGCGGTCATAAGGCTGCTGGCGAAAGAACATGATCACCCGGCCATTGGGCGACCAGGTTGGCCCTTCATCAAGGTAACTCTCGGATAGCAGCCGCTCGCCACTGCCGTCCGGGCGCATTACCCCGATATAGAATTTACCCTTATATTGCCGGGTAAAGGCAATCAGATCGCCGCGCGGCGACCAGACCGGTGTGCCGTAACGTCCCTTGCCAAAACTGATGCGTTTGATATTTTTGCCATTCGCTTCCATAACATAGATCTGCTGACTGCCGCCCCGGTCCGAATTAAAGGTAATATAGCGCGAATCGGGCGAATAGCTCGGCGAGGTATCAATGGCGGTATTCTTTGTCAGCCGGGTAATTTTTCGGGTCGAAAGTTCCATGACATAGATGTCGGAATTGCCCTTGTAAGCCTGTGACATGATGACCTTGTTGCCATCCGGTGAAAAACGCGGGGCAAAGGTCATGCCCGGAAAATCGCCGAGGATTTCCTGTTTGCCGCTGTCAATATTATAAAGATATACCCGGGGGTTATCGTTAAAATAGGACAGGTAGGTAATCTCCTGGGCGGTAGGTGAGAAACGCGGGGTCAGCACCAGATTCTTGCCATTGGTCAGAAAAACATGGTTATAGCCGTCCTGATCCATGATCGCCAGCCGCTTGATCTTGTGGGTCGCCGGGCCGCTTTCCGAGATATAGACGATCCGGGTATCAAAATATCCGCTCTCCCCGGTCAGGCGTTTATATATCGCATCAGCAATCAGATGGGCAATCCGCCGCCAGTTTTTCGGTGAAGTAAAATATCTCAGCCCGGTCATCTGGTGCGCGCCGAGGATATCCCAAAGTCTGAATTCCACTTTCAGCCTGCCGTCTTCCTCAACCGAGATCGACCCGTTCATCAGGGCCTGCGCCCCGATGGCCTTCCAGTTGTTAAATGCCGGATTCAGCAGGGAAACCTGCCCATTGCCGGATTTGATAAAGGCTGCGGTATCGACCATCCTGAACAGGCCGGAACGGGTCAGGTCAGCCTTGACCACCTGCGCTATGCGTTTACCATATTCGCTGACCGATCCGCCGGAGACAATATCGCTTTCCTTGCCCGCCAGATTCGTAATCGCAATCGGCAGGGGATCAGCATGACCCCGGTTAATATCCACCACAATCCGGGCATTGGCGGTGGCAACGAATGAAAGCATGGCGGCAAGCATCGCCGCCACAGACAGTCTGATAAATTTCGATAACCTCACATGCAACTCCATATTTTCCTATCCCTTGAGCATATATTCCGGGTCAAAAACAATTTCCATATCGCGCCAGAGATCATATTGATCCTTCGGCAGAAAGTCGTAGGGCGCACATTTAAGCACCGCTCTTTGTGCACTTTCCGCCGCTGTTCTGAAAAATTCCTGCCCCGGCATATCCATCCGCCTGCTGTCCGTTACCTTTGGCGCACCAATCAGTTTGCCGTCCGGGCTGAGTCGGATATGAATTGTTACCTGAAGCCCCTCGGCCCCCTTGGCCCCCGCCGGAACATTCCAGCAGTTATTGTCGTAGATATGCTTGTTCACCGCATCGGCAATCGCCAGAGACTGCTGACGGATATCAACCGTACTGATCACTTTTTCGTTACCGAAATCCCGATCTTTCAATTTTTCAGCAATATCCGGCTCGGATTGCTCGCGCTTGTCCAGCAGGGCCGCCAGCTTGCCGGCATTAAAACGCCGGGGCTTGCTTTTGGGGGTAATTCTCGGGGCGCGGTTGGCGGCTGTCCTGACGGCTTGCTTTTTGGCAGATTTCTTTTTCAGGGCCGGCTTGGATTTCATATCCGGCAAAGGCATGTCTGACACAAGTTTCGGCGGGGGGGGCGGCATCTCAACCTTGCGTTCCGGTTTTTTTTTCCGGGAAGACGGTTTTTTCTTCTTCAGATCGGTTTTCTTCTGCTGCGCCTTCAATTTTGTCACGTCACTGATCTTGACCATTTCAACCGGAATGACCGTTATGCCGGTGGGCCTGTCACGGTTCAGCATCGGCAGACCGACAACAGATGACATGATCACCACAATGTGAAAAATAACCGATATGATCAGCGCATCACGCAATTTTTACCTGTTCTCCGTATCTGTTACCAGGGCAACCCGGGAAAATCCTGCCCCGTTCATTCGCCCCATGACCTTCATCACCATGCCATATGAAACCGACCTGTCACCATGGATATAGATCCTGCCGTCCCGGCGCCCGGCAAAGATCACTTTCAGACGCGGCACCAGTTCGGCAAGGTCAATCGCCTCATCCTGAAGATATATCTGACCGTCTTTGGCAATGGTAATCGACAGCGGTTTGGTATTTTCCGGCAGGGCCTTGGCGGCGCTATTCGGCAAATCGACCTGAACCCCGACCGTCAACAGCGGGGCGGCGACCATAAATACCACCAGCAGGACCAGCATCACATCGACAAAGGGCGTGACGTTGATCTGGCTCATTGGTTGATGTCGGCGCCGGAAGGTCGAGGGCTGGTCGCGGCCAAAGGTCGGCATCAATTATGCTCCTCATCCAGTTGCCGTGACAGGATGGTGCCGAATTCATCGGCAAAGCCTTCCAGCCGGTTGGCATACCGCCCGAGATCATTGCTGATCTTGTTATAGGCAACCACCGCCGGGACCGCCGCCACCAGCCCCATGGCGGTGGCAAACAGGGCCTCGGCAATGCCGGGGGCGACCACGGCAAGCGATGAATTATGGGTCATGGCGATATTCTCGAAACTGTTCATAATGCCCCATACCGTACCGAAAAGCCCGACGAAGGGGGCCGTGGAACCAACAGTCGCCAGAAAGCTCAGATAATTTTCCAGCCGCTCCATCTCCCGGTTGACGGTCACCCGCATCACCCGGTAAATCCTGTCCTGCAATCCCATGGAAAGCTGGCTCGCCACCCGGCCACTGGTTGAGCGCTGCCATTCACGCATCGCTGCGACAAACAGCGCCGCCATCGGGTGATCGGGGTTTTTCTTGACCCGTTCATAAAGATCTTCCAGAGAATTGCCCGACCAGAATTCCGAGTCGAATTTGTCAGCCTGCGCCGTAACCCGGCGAATCCGCTTTGTTTTGTCAAAGATAATCGCCCAGCACCATAAGGACGCGCCAAGCAGCACCAGCATGACCAGCTGGACAATCCAGTCCGCCTGGGCAAACATGCCCCATAGCGAGAAATCCGGGATACTGCTCCCCAGATCGACCATATCAACCGCATTTTCAGCTATATTCTGCGCCATGCTATCCCTGTCCCTCGCTTAATTTTCCGGTAATTTTTTTTGGTAGTCTGGCGGGGTTTCCCTCTTCATTCAGGGCGGCGACCCGCACCCGGCCCCGGGCCAGAATTTCATCCGACCTGTGTATTTCCTGATCCATGACAAGACTTGCCCGGCCCAGCCTGGCAACTTTGCTGTGCACGGTAACCTCATCATCAAGCCGGGCTGGTTTGATATAATCAACTTCCGTGCGGATAACGACAAACCTGATGTCATCCGGTTCGATGAATTTCAACATTTCTGCCTGATCAATTCCGAGCTTCCTCAGCATATCTGACCGTCCGCGCTCCATAAATTTCAAATAGTTGGCATGATATACAATACCGGCGGCATCGGTATCCTCATAATAGATCCGCAGCGGCAGGATATGTATTCCCCCCGTGATAATGCCAGAATGTGGCGAAAATTCAGCCATTTTACTCCTCAAGCAGATTCATCTGGTTTTTATTTCTTTCCGAGGGCATGGCAACCCCGATATGATCATACCCGGCAGGTGACAGCATTCGCCCGCGCGGGGTGCGTTGCACCAGCCCGGTCTGCATCAGGTAAGGCTCGATAATTTCCTCTATCGCATCACGCGGTTCGGACAGGGCGGCGGCCAGCGTCTCGATCCCCACCGGCCCGCCATTATAGGTCACGCCGATACAGGTCAGATATTTATGATCCATCGCGTCAAGCCCGCGCCGGTCAACCTCAAGCCGGTTCAGGGCCATATCGGCCACTTCCCGGCTGACCCCGCCATCGGCCCTGACCAGCGCATAATCCGCCACCCGCCGCAGCAGACGCCCGGCAATCCGTGGCGTTCCCCGGGCGCGGCGGGCGATTTCCCGGGCGCCGTCACCGGTCATATCGACCTTCAGCACCCGTGCCGCCCGCCGGACAATGGTTTCCAGATCATCAGCGGAATAGAATTCGAGCCGGACCGGAATGCCGAACCGGTCGCGCAGCGGGGTCGTCAGCAGCCCCGAACGTGTCGTCGCGCCGATCAGGGTAAAGGGCGGCAGGTCAATCCGCACCGACCGCGCCGCCGGTCCCTCGCCAATGATCAGGTCGAGGTGATAATCCTCCATCGCCGGATAGAGAATTTCCTCAACCGCCGGATTAAGCCGGTGAATTTCATCAATGAACAATATGTCATTTTCTTCAAGATTGGTCAGCAGGGCGGCAAGGTCCCCGGCCTTCGAGATCACCGGCCCCGCCGTTGCCCGGAAATTTACCCCGAGCTCACGGGCCATAATCTGGGCCAGCGTTGTCTTGCCAAGGCCCGGCGGGCCGTAAAATAACACATGATCCAGCGCATCATTGCGGGTGCGGGCGGCTTCGATAAAGACCTTCAGATTGTCGCAATTCTTGCGCTGGCCGATAAAATCATCAAGCCGTGTCGGGCGGATTGATGTTTCCGCCTCATCGCCACCCTTCATGCCGCCGCCGACCATGCGGTCATCATTCCCAGAATCATTCCCGGAATCACTCATTGGGACAGCTCCTTGAGGGCGAGGCGGATCAGCTCGGACACAGAGGCCTTGGCGTCAAAAGCCATCGCCGCATCGGTGACCGCCCGATAGGCCTCGGTCTGGCGATAGCCCAGATTGACCAGGGCCGACACCGCATCGCCGACTGCCGAACTGTCCGGCGACACCGCGCCCTGCCCCCCTCCGGCAGGCGGCGCGGTAACAAATTGCCCGACCTTGTCTTTAAGCTCGGTAATAATCCGGGTCGCGAGCTTTGGCCCGACACCGGTCGCCCGGCCCGCCACGGTCTTGTCCCCGGCGGCAATCGAACTGGACAGCTCGTCAATCGAGATCACCGACAGGATGGCCAGCGCCACTTTGGCCCCGACCCCCTGCACGGTCTGCAATAATTTAAACCAGTCTTTTTCCACCTCGCTGGCAAAACCGAACAGGTGGATATGATCCTCGCGCACATGCATTTCGATCATCAGGGTCGTCGCCTCACCAATGGCCGGTAAATTACCGAGCGTGCGCCCGGAACAGAAAACCAGATAGCCGACCCCGCCGACATCAATCACACAATGATCTTCGCCGATACTATCCACCAGTCCCTTTAATTTGGCAATCATCAGCGCTGCCCCCGGAACAGAATCTGGGCGCCGCCGCGACCCGATATCGCCGCACGGTCCTGTTTTATCGCCTCATGCAATGTGCCGTGGGTGCCGCCGCTATGGGCATGGCAGATGGCAACCGCAAGGGCATCGCCAGCGTCTTCCCCGTTGATAGTCGCTTTGGGCAACAGGATTTTCAGCATCGCCGCCACCTGTGCCTTGCCCGCATGACCGGAGCCGACCACGGTTTTCTTGATATGGTTCGGCGAATATTCCGCCACCCTGATGCCGGCCATGGCCGGGACCAACAGGGCGATGCCCCGGGCCTGCCCGAGCTTGAGGGTAGAGGCCGGATTCTTGTTGACGAAAGTTTCCTCAACCGCCGCCGAATGCGGCTCCCAGTCGGTAATTACCTGTTGCAGTCCGTCATAAAGCTGGACCAGCCGTTCGGCGAGGCTGTAACTGTCATCGGAATGGACAATGCCATTGGCAATATGGACAAGCCGCGTTCCCTCGACATCAATGATACCCCAGCCGGTTTTCCGCAGGCCCGGGTCAAGGCCGATCAGTCTTTGTCTCGCTGGGGACCTCTTTCCTGTCACGCGCCAAGCTGCTCCATCACATCATCGGGGATTTCGTAATTGCCATATATATTCTGCACATCGTCAAGATCATCCAGCACATCAATCATCTTCAGCAGCTTGCGGGCGGTTTCCAGATCGACCTCGATGGTGTTCTGCGGTTTCCAGATCAGCTTTGCCGATTTTGGCTCACTGCCGACCGCCTCCGTCATGGCCGCAGTCACGCTTTGCAGGTCTTCCATCATGCAATAGATTTCATGGGTCTCATCGTCCGAAACCACATCCTCGGCCCCGGCCTCAAGAGCAATTTCGAACATCTCGTCCGCCGATTTGACCGCCGCGTCAAAGATAATTTCACCAACCTTGTCAAACTGGAAGGACACACTGCCGGTCTCGCCGAGATTGCCGCCATTCTTGGCAAATCCGGTACGAATATCCGACGCCGCACGGTTTTTGTTGTCGGTCAGGCTTTCAACGATAATGGCAATGCCGCCCGGACCAAAGCCTTCATAGCGGATTTCATCATAATTTTCCGCATTGCCGGCCTGTGATTTATTGATGGCGCGCTGAATATTATCCTTCGGCATCGACTGGCCACGCGCGGTCTGCACCGCAAGGCGCAGACGCGGGTTGCTGTCCATATCCGGCCCGCCCATCTTGGCGGCAACGGTGATTTCCTTGGATAATTTGCTGAACAGCGAGGAGCGTTTCTTGTCCTGCGCCCCCTTGCGATACATGATATTTTTAAATTTGGAATGGCCTGCCATAATGTCTGTTCCTGAAAAGCCCGCTTACGGGCCTCATCGTTATAAATTAAAGGTTACAGACGTTGATAATACACTGACCACGATTTGTGAACAGCGAATTGATTTTTTTCAGGAAAAAGGCTGACTCTTAACGAAAGCGCTAAATCCAGAATTGGGGCTAAACAAAGAAGTAGCAAAGCCACCTTTTTTCGTCATTCCGGGCATCGACCTGGAATCCATCTTGGGAGCAACAGAGCAAGCGGGGAAATGGACCCCGGCTCGGAGGCCGGGGTGACAACAAAATGAGGTGGGGTCGCCTTTTTTACGCTGTTGTCTCACATCTCCGGCATATGTTCTTTGAGATATTTGCCGAGCCGGAGTGGTTCGATGCGACGGGCAAGGCCGGTTTTGTCGTCGGTTTCGACAAACACCCCGCATATGGTCGCCTCACCCAGGGCCGGGGTGAAGCGGCCAGTGGAGATTTTGCGGGTGAAGCGTTGCAGCGGTTCCGCCTTGTCCATACCGATCACACTGTTATAATCGCCGCACATCCCCGCATCGGTCTGATAGGCGGTGCCGCCGTCAAATATCCGCGCATCCGCAGTCGGGATATGGCTGTGGGAGCCGACCACCAGTGACGCCCGGCCATCACAGAAATGCCCCATCGCCATTTTTTCCGATGTTGCCTCCCCGTGGATATCAACCAGAATGAAATTTGCCCCCTGGCCCAGGGGATATTTGCCAAGTTCTTTCTCCACCGCCGCAAAGGGATCATCAAGGGCATTCATGAAAATCTGGCCCATAACGTTGATCACCAGCAATTTACGTCCGCGCTGGTCCTGCAGCATGACACTGCCCCGGCCCGGGGTGCCCTGTGGATAATTTACCGGACGGATCAGGCGCGGCTCGCCGGCAATATATGTTTTGGTTTCCTTCTGGTCCCAGATGTGATTACCACTGCTGACCACATCGACCCCGCCCTCAAGAAAGGCTTTGCAGATTTTCCCGGTAATGCCAAAACCGGACGCCGCATTCTCGCCATTGACCACGACAAAATCAAGTTTCAGGGACCGTCGCAGTTCGGGGAGTTTTTCCAGCACCAGTGTGCGCCCGGCCCGGCCAATAATATCGCCCAGATATAACAGTCTCATGGTCGGTACATATCCTGTTCAGTTACAATGATATCAAGCGGCTGATCTTGATGGTTGTGGGGCACATGGTCCCTTTTCTGGCCGTCATAGGCGACGCCGATCGCCGTGAAAGAATGGCCTTTTTGCCGGTAAATATCAAGGGTACGATCATAATAGCCGCCGCCATAGCCTAGCCGGTGACCGTTCCCGTCAAAGGCCAGCAGCGGGACCAGAATAATATCCGGCATGACACAGGGCCATTCCGGCGCCGGTTCTCTGGTGCCGAACGGCCCGTCCTTCAGGTCCGCCGCAAGGTCCCATTCGCGAAAGGTCAGGGGACTGTCCTTGCCTGTCATCACCGGCAGGGCGCAGCGGCATTGAATGGCACTCAGGGCTTTGAGGATATACAGCCCGTCCGGCTCGGTCTGAATGGGCGAGAAACCGGCGACAATATGCGGCTCGCTACGGCTGGCCCGGATGCCATATTGCACCGTCCCGGCGACTTCCGGCAGCATCAGGATTTTGGCGGCGATCAGTCGCGACGCCGCCCCGTTATCCTGCCCGTAAAGCCGTTTGCGGACTGCCTTCATTTCATCCCGCAGGACGGATTTTTGCTGTTTCATCAACCTCAAAGCCTTGTTACATGGTGCGGGACCATCACTGCCGCAATTTTGTTATATCCTCCGGAACCTGTTAAAACAGGTGGGCGCCGTAATAACCGGACCACGATCCGGACAGGGACAGCTCCCTTCGGAATGATTATCGCCCCGGGGATAAATATAAATCGCGCACAGGACAGTACCCGCCTCCCTTATGTAAGGCGGCGGACATGTTTCAGCAACAGATTATATAAAATTTCCTCAATAACAGCCTGTTTTTACGAACAACCATCATTATCCGCACAGAATAATTCATGCATTTTCTCAATCAGGGCGCGGATTTCCGGCGACGATATCCGATAAAAGGACCGCTGTCCCTGCTTACGCACAGAGACATATTTGCGACGCCGCAGCCAACCGAGATATTGCGATACCTGGGACTGACTTGCCAACTCCTTTTCCTGCTCAACGATACGGCCCGCCGACATCTCGTCTTTCTCGATCAGATTGCACAGGATGCTTAGCCTGACCGGATGATTCAGGGTTTTCATCACATCCAGCGCCTTTTCCATATCCTGGAATTTTGTCATTATATGATCACATATTCAAAGATTGACATTTACTGTTATTTGATATATTAAAATATATTAATTTAATTTATATTAATATGAATAGAGGGAAAATGTCAATGCATATTGTTATTTTAGGCGGGGGGATCGGCGGGGTATCAATGGCCTATGATATGCGCGCTGTTTGTCAGAGAAATGACGGGCACAGGATCACGGTTATCTCCGACCGCCCGACATTTCATTTTGTCCCGTCCAACCCGTGGGTTGGCGTCAACTGGCGCCGACGTGATCAGATCGAACTGCCGCTGGAGAAATATCTGGCACGCAAGAATATTGACTTTATCCCGGTTGGGGCAAAAAAACTCCATCCGGAAAAAAACAGTATCGAGCTTGTGGATGGCCGCAGCGTGGACTATGATTTCCTGATCATTGCCACCGGGCCAAGGCTGGCCTTTGAGCAGATTGAGGGTCTCGGCCCCCATAACGGCTATACCCGGTCGGTCTGTCATGTGGATCATGCGGTGGAAGCGGGAAAAGCCTGGACAGAATTCAAGAAATCCCCCGGCCCGATTGTTGTCGGCGCGGTACAGGGGGCCTCCTGTTTCGGGCCGGGCTATGAACATGCCTTTATTATGCACCGGGATCTGGTAAAGGATAAAATCCGCGACAAGGTGCCGATGACCTATGTGACGCCGGAACCCTATATCGGCCATCTTGGTCTTGGCGGTGTCGGCGACTCCAAAGGCATGCTGGAGGCCGAACTGCGCAAACGCGACATCAAATGGATCTGCAATGCCAGGGTCGATAAAATTGAAAAAAACCTGATGCATGTTACCGAGCATGATGATACGGGCAAGGTGAAATGCCAGCATGAGCTGCCCTTTTCCTATTCCATGATGCTGCCGCCATTCGCCGGGATTGATGCATTATGCGGGATTGACGGGCTGGTCAATGACAAGGGCTTTGTGCTGATTGATGATTATCAGCGGAATCCGGCCTATGAGAATATCTTTGCGGTCGGGGTCTGTGTCGCCATCGCCCCGCAGGAGAAAACGCCGGTGCCGACCGGGGTGCCGAAAACCGGCTATATGATCGAATCCATGGTCACCGCCACCGCCCATAATATCGCCGATATCTGTCAGGGCCGCGCCCCGTCCCACAAGGCGACATGGGCCGCAATCTGTCTGGCCGATATGGGCAATACCGGGGTGGCCTTTGTCGCCATACCGCAAATTCCACCGCGCAATGTGGCATGGATGCGGGGCGGGCGCTGGGTCCACTGGCTGAAAGTGCTTTTTGAGTGGTATTTCCTGCGCAAGGTCAGAAAGGGGACAATTTCACCACTTTACGAGAAATACAGCCTGCGTCTTCTGGGCATTCGCAAGCGGCAGCTTGAAAAATAATCAGGCCCGCAGATCAGATGAAGTCTCGCCATAAACATCTGTCCTGCATTTAACGACAAAAAAACCGGCAAGGAAATTCCAGCCGGTTTTTATGCAGTAAAATCCGAGGGAGGCCTAATATTTATCATTAGGCTCCAGAATCTGCCGTCCGCGATATTTCCCTGTGCTCAGGTCAATATGATGACGGCGGCGCAATTCACCGCTTTCGTTATCTTCCACATAGGCATCAACGCTCAAGCTGTCGTGCGAGCGACGGTTGCCGCGGCGATGCGGTGATATTTTCCTTTTTGGAACAGCCATTTTCTTATCCTATACCTAACCTGAGTCTCAAAAACAGTGTGTTATCGTTAAATGACCCGCCAATGTCAAGCACTTCTTGAGAACAAAAGGCCAAAATTCCCGCAGAAGCAGAATAACGGCTTGCATCCCCCTTCAGGATAGGTATATTGCCCCCTCAATCCTGTAAAGGGGAGAGGTGGCCGAGTGGTTTAAGGCGCACGCCTGGAAAGCGTGTTGGGCGCAAGCTCTCGAGGGTTCGAATCCCTTCCTCTCCTCCATTCTATACATCTAACTCTCCTCCATTCTATATATCTAGCTAATTAAATTATATAGTTGTTATTAAAGAATGTTTCTCCCCGCCTAATCCCGTTGGCCGGGGTTAACAGGAATGGAATTATTCCCTCATATGCACGGAGTGCCATTGTCGGGATATTGTCGTTTGTCCCTATAATCCACAGGAAAGCCCCGCAGGTTCAGATGGGTGTTGGAAACAGGGTATAGTTTTGGGCTGGAACTCAGGGAAAGTGTAAAACAGGGTTAAAAACTGTAAGCTATTCTTTACAGTTTTAAGTGGGTTTTAATATTAGAAAAATATGAAGAATATAGCATTTGAGCCATTTTTTGCATCTAGCATGAATCTTGCATGAACTTTTATATTATATACTTAAAATATTTTATACTCATTAAACAGGGAAGCATATCATGGTTTTTAAAATTAAGAAAATGTCATGCCAAATGGCTTTTGCTGTTTTGGCGGCAACTGCATTGGGGTCAGTGACCGCATATGCGGTACCGATCTATACTCTCACCGACCTCGGTACTTTGGGCGGCACAAAAAGTATGGGATATGGCATCAATGACAATGGTCAGGTGACAGGACAGGCAAGCACACCATACGATAGAATGACTCATGCCTTTATAGGCGATGCCACTAATGGTCTCTCTGATCTCGGTACATTGGGCGATATAATATATAGTAGCGGAAGGGGTATTAATAACAATGGTCAGGTGGCGGGAACGGGGGTTACAAGCGCTGTTCAAGAGCATGCCTTTACAGGTGACGCCACTAATGGTCTCACGGACCTGGGCACATTAGGTGGTACATATAGTTGGGGATATGGCATCAATGACAGGGGTCAGGTGACCGGGACCTCTAATACTATTGGAGCTACTGATCTTCATGCGTTTATCAGTGATGCCACTACCAATATTCTCACCGATCTGGGCACATTGGGCGGCATGTATAGCGGTGGAAGGGGTATTAATAACAATGGTCAGGTGACGGGATGGTCAACGACAAGAAGGTCCCCATACGGTCATGCCTTTATAGGTGACGCCACTAATGGTCTCACCGATCTGGGCACATTGGGCGGCACATCTAGTGAGGGATATGCAATCAATGACAGGGGTCAGGTAACGGGGAGGTCAACTATAGCCACTGGTCAATTTCATGCCTTTATCAGTGATGCCATCACCAATGTCCTGACTGATCTTGGTACTTTAAACGGCGGCACATGGAGCCAGGGACAAGCCATCAATGCCAACGGTCAGGTAACGGGAACAGCTAGTGTAAGGGGTCAAAAGCATGCCTTTCTATGGGATAGCGGAATTATGGTTGACCTGAATGATCTGATCTCTCCAATTGATCTCTTGAATGGTGTTTTTACTTTAACTGATGGCAATGGCATTAATTCTTTTGGTGACATCACTGGCACCGGTGTGGATGCCAATGGTCAAACCCATGCCTTTATCCTCACAGCACAGCGGACTCCTTCTGCCGGCACCAACAGCGTCCCCGAACCTGCCCCCCTTGCCCTGCTTGGTCTTGGCTTATTTGGGTTAGGGATTGCCCGTAAACGGCGGAACTGACCAGCATTACACTATAAAATAATCTTAAAGGGCGGATTCTGTTCTATTGACAGGTTCCGCCTTCTTTATCTTTATTCAGATGCCTTACAGTTTCCTTATCCTTTTTGGTTCGCATTCTCCGGACTGTTTATGCGGGGGATGGGAAAACCAAACCCGGCTTTCCAGCTGGTGATGCAACCTTACCCCCCCTGTTGACTATAAAATGCAACAGCGTCATGGCTTGAATCTCTTTGATATTACAAGGTTTTTTGCACCTCCAGTATATCATGAACAAGAGATTTAAGCCGCTTCATTTACGACTTAAGTGGGACAGCAGTGGCTTCACCATCCTTGACGACCCCGACGCAAACCCTGCCGCCGAGCCAGTAGGACAATTCTGCGGGGTGGCTTATATCCCACAGGGCGAAATCGGCTTTTTTGCCAACCTCCAGCACTCCCCGGTC
>Ga0256829_1001250_pt1 | contig 21494 bp, 25 predicted proteins | sample 131447metaG_FD_185979 | JGI IMG/M metagenome (GOLD analysis project Ga0256829, IMG submission 185979) | Hydrothermal vent microbial communities from Lau Basin, Pacific Ocean - 131-447 | ecosystem: Environmental > Aquatic > Marine > Hydrothermal vents | place: Pacific Ocean: Lau Basin | collected...
GATCTGTCCGTCAGGATCGATAACACGACTGGTGTCGTATGCTTTGAGCGGCTCGAGTGTATGGGCATCACACAGTACTGCACCGCCCGGATTGTAATCGCCCGCCATGACATATTTGCCGTCTGGGCTTACTGCCAGACCACGTGACTCCTGACCAACCTGAACAGATGCAAGTGCCGGTTGCCCCGGTGCACCGATGTCAAACATGGTCAGTCTCCCCGAACGTGAAATGGAATAGGCGTAACGCGGTTCATGCTTGTTGGTTACAGTGACGTGTACCGCAAATCCTGCCTTGTGGCGTGAAAGTACTTTTCCTGTTGTCGAGTCGATGAAGTCAACCAAAGAGGCATCACGCTCTGTTGCAAACGTAATGTCTTTTACATTCTTGACATCACCGCCCTTGTACTTGATGTTGCCGTCTTTGTCTACCGGATACTTCTTGGCAAGCGCTTCTCTGTCAGCCAGCTTTGTCCAGGTTCCCTTGACTTTGTCCAGGTCGAGCTTCAGTTCAACGGTATTTTTCCAGTTCAGAAGCCAGTCAACCATACCGGAAGCATCATCTTTGGAAAATTTGTCTTTCCAAGCCGGCATTGCCGTATTTTCTCTACCGTTCAGAATGGTTTCTACAAGCTTGTAATGCTCTTTTTTCTTCAGTGCGGCAGGTCTGAGGTCAGATCCGACACCACCCTGGTGAATCGGTCCATGACACCCCTGACACTCTTTTTCGTACATTTTGGCAAAATCCATCTTTGATGTTCCCGCAATCGCCATTGTCGCTGTAACGCTTGTAACGATAGCCAATCCCACAATTCTGTTTAATTTCATTTTGTGCTCCTTTTTCAGCATGATTCACATTTTTAACTTCACTTAAAGCATATGTGAATACAATCGCGTGTCTATTTCTACCTCTTAGATAGACACTTTGTGAGGACGCTACCCCGTCCTCACTTCCTTTAAAGTACGACCAGTCTGGCCATCCCCTCTTTCAACCTACTTTTTATTTTTCAGTTTTTTCTTTTCATCGAAGTAGATCCAGATCATCGGCAATATAATGATTGTGTGCAAAAATATTGTCAATGTCAAAGGCCCTTCGTTCAGCCAACCGAAGAAACTCGGTACCACATCTGTGAATGGTTCAAACAATCCATACATCTTTATCTCCTTTTGATAGCGTCGGTACAGGAACTTCCCGCACCGATCTGTTTATGCTGCTGTCTGCTCTTTTTTACCGATAGTAAGAAGATCCCATACAAGGTAGATGAATCCTACAAAGGTCACTACACCCATAATGGCTCTCCAAACCTGTGCCTGCACATACCATGGTAGGTTCTGTGCCACAAAGAATGCATTCCAGCCTGCACCAAGTTCTGCTCTTTCGACCAGTACCTGCTCATACCCCGCAATTGTCAGAGCAACTGTCATACCGAGTACACCAAAGGTAATCAGGACAATTGCCATTTTTGACTTGAATGTCGCTTTCAGACGGTCAATACCGTAAGCACCTTGGATACCAAGATACATCATACCGATCAAAATGGTTGCATAGGCACCAAAGAATGCCAGGTGACCGTGCGCTGCGGTAAACTGTGTACCGTGTGTATAAATGTTAACCTGTGGCAGTGTATGGAAGAATCCCCAGATACCTGCGCCCAGGAAGTTTCCAAAGGCGTTGGTGACAATCCATGCCATCGCCGGACCGTTTTTCATAACAGCACCCTGCTTGCCTTCGGCTTTTGCAATCCCCTGCTCTTTTCCCCAGTCGTAGAGGACGTGTACGAACATTGCTACCAGAGGTACCGGTTCGAGTGCAGAGAAGAGCGCACCAATCTCCCACCAGTACTCAGGTGTACCGATCCAGAAGTAGTGGTGTCCAAGTCCCAGGATACCTGAGCCAAACAGCATCAGTACTTCGATCCATAGCCACATTTCGACAATCTCACGTTTTGCATCAATGATCTTGATAAGAGCATAGGCTGCAAGCGTACCGACAAATACTTCCCAGGTTGCTTCAACCCAAAGGTGAATAACCCACCACCACCAGTATTGATCCATTGAGATATTGTCTGTAAAGAACATACCTGCAAGATAAAGACCTGCAAGTGCCATCAGGTTGGCAACCATAACGGTCATAATACCTGTTTTACGCCCTTTCATATAGGTAGCAAAAACGTTCCAGTAGAAAGTCAATACTACCACGACAATACCGATATCAGCCCATCTTGGCGCTTCAAGGTACTCTCTACCTTCGTTGATCAGCCAGATTGACGATTCTGTCCCTGAACCTACCTGAATAAAGATAAATACCAGGACAACTACTGTGACCGCCGCTGTCAGTACCCAGAAAGCAAGCTTCCCAAGCCCAATGCCAACCGTTTCAATACCTGTTTCATCCGGCAGCATATAGTAAACCGAACCGATCATTGCATAGAGCATCCACACAACAAGCGCATTGATGTGTACCATTCTGGCAACACTAAAATCGAACACTTCGAACAAGAAGTTTGGTGCCAGAAACTGGATCGCGGCAATAAGCCCCATCAGAAGCTGCGCACCGAACAGGATAATGGCTACCCTGAAGTACATCATTGCCAGCTTTTTCGACTCACTGCCCGCAAATTCATTTGTTTTAATACTAGTGAGCATTGCTTCCTCCTGTTTTGAATTGGTCAACTGTTTTCGAGAAGTTTCTCGGGAAACCGTTGGTGTCGATACTACTCATATGCTTGAGGAATGCGACAAGTCCCTGCGCCTCTTTGGCAGTAATTCCAAGATTTGGCATCATACGTGCATGGGTCGGGTACTGTGAAGGATGCTGCAAAAATTCTGCCATTGCTTCTTCCTTTGTATTTTTCCCTGTCATTGCCTGCATTGGACCACCCTTTTGCCAAGCCGGATCAAGCCATGCTTTGGTCAGATCCGGTGCATAGTAGGCGCCGTTCCCAAGCAGTGTATGGCAATCCATACAGTTTTTTGCCTGTGAAGTAAGCTTTCCAAGATGCAGCAGTGCCGCAGCCTCTTTTGGACTCCACTCTTTTCCGAAGAAAGGCTCTTTGGGACCGATAACCGGTACTTCATGCCCTCTTCTTTTACTCATTTTATAATCAATATGATAATTGATTACTGTAGGTGCAGGTACCCTGTTGAGCTCTTTTTTCTCTGCTACAGCCTTTTTCAGGTCTGCATCTGTCCCCATCGAAATCTGTCCCATTGTATCGAACGTCAGCCAGATCAGCAAAATTACCGCAAAACCGGTAACCCACGCTGCTGAACGGCGCCAGAACGAAATACTGGTCCAAACCGAAAGATTTTCATTTTCGTTAGCCATGACTCCTCCTTTTAACTTTATCCGCGCTTGAGCGCACCTAGTGCTTTCCGCCCTGCACTTCTTCCTCTGTATCCTCATATCTCTTATCTGCCGAACTGATCAGGTAGAAATAGAGATGCGGAACAAAGAGATATGCCACCATCGTAACCATTAAGACTTTCATCGTGAAGTGGTTACTCTGAATCAGCACTGCGAAGTCGTACAGGAAATATGTCTGTAATGCCCAAAACAGATAGCCCACAGGGATCCATCGTTTGGAAAAATACCCCATCTTCGCGAGGGTAATGATCGCAGCATACCCTACTCCGAAAACGAGTACAAGCGTCGATTCTATGAAAATGGGCAGAAACTGATCCGGTGCCAACGTAGGCCATACAATCAACGTATCCATTGGAAACTCCTGTGAATTATCTATTTACTGCAAGGGATAAAGATCCTTCGAGCATGGGAGTATTATGACAGTTTCGCAAAATATTCGTATTGACTTATGTCAAGAAAAGAGGAGAACTCAAGAGAAAATGATGATTTTAATAAGTTAAAGTGATAAAAATGAAAAAGAAGTTTTACTTATAGTAGTGTGCAGGCGGGGTGCCTACTTAACGATACATCTGGCAAGGAAAAAAGGACGTTCATAGTAAGGAGAGACAAAGTTGTTGTTTTCAATACGCCACTCTCTGGATTTCTGTACCTCTACCACCTGTGACGCCTTTCTTAGCATTCGGCTCTCACACAGTATTGGTTTCCCTTCTTCAAACGCTTTGGCAACTTTTGCCATACGGTTCGTCGTCACCCAATAATGCCCTCCGATCAATACTGCAAGTACCAGACTTACCCAGCCAAGCCCCTTTTTAACCGCACCTTTCCCCATAAAAGGGCGTGTAGTAACAAAAAGTGTAACCAGTAAAATAACGCCTGCCAAAATGAGATAGGCTCCCTCAAGCAAAAAGAATGTATGCATAGTTAATGTCCTGTCTTTTTCAAAATATTTTACTGAAGTGTAGCACACTTTCTTTACCTGCCAATTGACACCCGTCAAGCAAAATAGAGCAAAAACGTTCTATACTTCTCCTAAAAAAGTGATACTATGCAGAAATTTTCCAAATACCTTCCCTTTGCACTCTTTGCCGCTTTTCTCATGCTGGGACTGAGCGCCTTTTTTCAGAGCAAACCTACGGCCAAAGATGCACGTGTCTATAAAGCTGTACAGCAATACAGCCCCTATTATCTTGAGAAACGTTTCGGAGGGCTGGAGATCCGGAGTAAAACAGATCCGGCATTCAAGGAAAAACCGGACAACATGACACTCTTCAAAGAGTTTGAACATCTTGAATACAAGTGGGGCAAAAAACACCTCAGGCTTGAAGGCATGACGCTGCTTATTCTGGATGATAACGGAACGGTGCAAAGCAAGTTGCCGCTAAAAGACAAAAAAGAACTCGATTTCGTCCGTCACTACTACGGAGTCAAATCATGATCGATCTTGTCTTAACCCTCGTATTCAGCATCGTTATGCTGCTTTTCATGGCTTTTCCCGCTATGAAGATCGTTGATTGGATAGAAACCAAAGTCAATGTCCCTTCAAAGTGGCACAATATCCTTCTGTTTGGCATGATCATTTTTCTTTCACTGCTTGTCGGCATCTTCCTCCGCTTTGCCTGATGACCGGATAACCGCCTATTAACCACATTTTCGATAAAATATTCCCATTCATTTTTTATTCTGCCGAAAAACCGGCAGATTCTGGAGCATAGCGCATGAACAAAGCAAAATATATCTGGATGGACGGCGAACTCACCCCCTGGGATGATGCCAAAGTCCACGTTCTGACACACACGCTGCATTACGGAAACGGTGCCATTGAAGGTACCAAAGCCTACAAGACCGTTGACGGCAGATGTGCCATTTTCAAACTCAAAGAGCATACCCAGCGTCTGCTGAACTCTTCAAAAATGACACTCATGGATGTACCCTACACACGTGAAGAACTTGAAGAGGCACAGGTGAAACTTCTGCAGGAGAACGAACTCTTCGAAGGTGCCTACATTCGCCCGCTGGTCTACCTTGGCTACGGTGTTATGGGACTTTACCACAAAGAAGCACCTGTCAACGTCTCCATCTCCGCATGGGAATGGGGTGCTTACCTTGGTGAAGAGGGTCTTAAAAAAGGGATTCGCCTCAAAATTGCATCGATGACAAGAACACCCAATACGTCAGGTATGGGCAAAGCGAAAGCGGTTGCCAACTACCTCAACAGTCAAATGGCAAAGTTCGAAGCGGTAGAAGCAGGCTACGACGAAGCACTGCTACGTGATGATCAGGGCTACATTGCCGAAGCATCGGGAGCCTGTTTTTTCATGGTACGTGACGGCAAACTGATCACACCGCCAAGCGACAACGCACTCGAGTCTATCACGCAGGCAACTGTCATCGATCTTGCACACGATATGGGCATTAAAGTAGTCCGCAGACGTATTACCCGCGAAGAGATTTATATAGCAGACGAATGTTTCCTGACTGGAACTGCCGCAGAAGTCACACCGGTCAGAGAAGTCGATGCACGTATCATCGGTACAGGCGCCAGAGGCCCTATTACCGAAAAGCTGCAAACAGCCTATTTTGATGCGGTTGCAGGCAAAAACCCAGACTATATCCAACACCTGACATATATAAACTAAAACCCGGCCATTCCGAAGTTCTCTTCGGATTTTCCTAACCATATATCATCTCCAGTATGCAGATAGAGAATGACAGAATGGCTATACTAAAACACACCAAAGGATCCTCATGCCAGCAGACATGAACGACTATTTTAAAAAGAAAAAACCAAACAACAGTCAAAATCAGAATAACAACAATAACAACGGTAACAACCAAAGCTTCAACAATCCGTTCAACAATATGGGAGGGAAAGGAGGCACCTGGCTCATTGTTATCGTAGCACTTATACTCGGATTTGTTCTGCTCAAGCCTTTTACCATCATCAATTCCGGTGAAGTGGGCATTAAAATCAACACCGGTAAATTCGAAGACAAACCGCTTGGCCCCGGTCTGCACTTCTATATTCCGATTTTGCAAAAGATCGTACCGGTCAACACCAGAATCAGACTCATTACCTACTCCAATGTCAATACCGGTTCTCTTGGAGACGGATACCAAAATTATGAGGGTGGACTCAAACGCAACCCTGCGATTACCGTACTTGACCGCCGTGGACTGACAGTCAACATCGACCTTGCTGTACAGTATCGACTCCGCGCGGAGAGCGCTCCGGAAACAATTGAAAAATGGGGTACAAGCTGGGAAGAGAAGATCATTAACTCCAAAGTACGTGAAGTCGTACGTGATGTCGTAGGCCAATACACTGCCGAGCAGCTTCCGGAAATGCGTAACGAGATTGCTTCTGCAATTGAGACAAAGATCAAACAGAGCATAGAAGAACTTCCGGGAAAACCGGTCATTCTTACCTCGGTAGAGCTTCGCACCATCAACCTGCCTACCAAGATCAAAGAACAGATCGAACGTGTACAGATCGCCAAGCAGGAAGTAACCATCGCCGAGCAGATGAAAGAGAAAGCCAAACAGGAAGCTCTGAGAAAAGCCGAAATTGCCAAAGGTGAAGCCCAGAAGAACCGTATCGAAGCACAGGGTGAAGCCGACAAAATCCGTATCGAAGCAGGTGCACAGGCAAAAGCCAACAAGATCATCGCCGATTCACTGACAGACAAACTGCTCCAGATGCAACAGATCAAAACACAGTCCAAGTTCAATGAAGCACTCAAGGTCAACAAAAATGCACAAATATTCCTGACCCCCGGTGGGGCAGTACCCAACATTTGGGTTGACACAAAAGGCAAAGCGCAAAAAGCTGTCTCGGCGCAACAATAATTCTGTAGGGTGTTGTCCCCCAAACAATACCGATATATAGATATACAAATGGTGTTGTGAGGGCACAACACCCTACCATGGAGAAATTATCATGACCATAGACTGGAACAAAACCCCCCTCATTCCCGCTATCGCACAAGATGCCGATACCAACGAAATCTTGATGCTTGCCTATATGAACAAAGAAGCATATGAATTAACACTTTCTACAGGCTACGCCCACTACTTCAGCCGCTCCAAGCAGCGCATCTGGAAAAAGGGAGAGAGCTCGGGGCATACGCAGGAGATCAAAGACGTACTGCTTGACTGCGATGCTGACACAGTCGTACTCAAAATAAAACAAAACGGTGTCGCCTGCCATACCGGACGTAAAAGCTGCTTTTTCACCTCAGTCATGCAAGATAAAATTATTCTGGACAAAGAGGTCGATACCGATACCATCTACGGTGTGGTCGACACCCTCTACCACACCATTTTGGAGCGTAAAAATGCACCGGCAGAGCAGAAGTCATGGACAAAAAAGCTGCTTGATGACAAGGAGCTGATGCTCAGCAAGATCACCGAAGAGGCGCAGGAAGTTGTCGATGCCATTGATCACGAAAGTGACGAACAAGTTATCTATGAATCTGCCGACCTGCTCTACCATACCCTTGTCGGTCTTGGGTACCGCAACATTTCACCTGACAGAGTAAAGCAGGAACTGGCACGTCGATTTGGCATGAGTGGTATCGAAGAGAAAGAGAGTAGGAAGAAGTCGTAAGGGCTGCCTCGACAGCACCTTTTTGATGTGGGATACCTAACACCCTCCGGCACAGCCCGGGGTATCCGCATTGCCTCCCGCAAAATAGTTGCCGTCAAAGCTGACCAGGGAATATTCTCTGTCATGCCCAAGCGCATCTACAAGACCTTCAACCGATAGAAATCCAAGTGAATCTGCATCAATTTTCTTTGCAATCTCATCGACAGAAAGATTTGCCGAAATCAACTCTGCGCGGGTAGGTGTATCAATACCGTAACGACAAGGGAACCTGATCTCCGGTGCGGCAATACGCATATGCACCTCAGCTGCACCCGCCTCTTTTAGCATCTTGACAATCTGCCGTGAAGTCGTCCCGCGAACCAGTGAATCATCGATGATCGCCACGCGCTTGCCCGCAATGAGATGCTTGATGGGAGAGAGCTTGAGCTTCACCTTCAGATCACGGATCTCCTGCGTAGGTTCAATGAACGTACGTCCCACATAGTGGTTACGCACGATCCCCATTTCAAACGGAACACCAAGTCCTTCGGCATAGCCTTTGGCTGCAGCTACACCACTGTCGGGTACAGGCAGTACCAGATCAACGTCAGCAGGTACTTCCTGTGCCAGTTTTCGCCCCATCTGAAGCCGTGTCTGGTAGACATTTTTACCGTCAATAATACTGTCAGGTCTGGCAAAGTAAATATATTCAAATGCACACGGGTGATAGTCCGGCTCGAAAATCTGCTCGGAAATTGGCTCTTTACCCTCTTCAAAGATAAGCATCTCTCCGGGTGTTACATCACGAACAAATTCTGCTCCGACAAGATCGAATGCACAGGTCTCACTTGCAACGATCCAGCCGCCGTCTTTCAGTTTACCAAGGCTAAGCGGTCGGATACCGTAGCGGTCACGAATGACAAACATCTTCGACCGGCTCTGTATTGCCAGGCAGTATGCCCCTTCGATACGGGTAAGCATATCTTTGATACGATCCACCAGTGAGTCACGCTGTGATTTGGCGATAAGGTGTATGATATTTTCCGTATCCATATCGGTTTGAAAAATTGCCCCTTTTGCAATCAGGTCGTTTCTTACCTCCTGCTTGTTGACAAGGTTCCCATTATGTACTACCGAAATTTCACCTAACTTGTATTTTGCAAACACTGGCTGCGCGTCTCCCTGCGATTCACTGCCCGCAGTAGAGTAACGGTTGTGTCCTACAGCACAGCTCCCCTCGAGACTGTCAAGTGTCGTCTGGGAAAAGACATCGGAGACCATACCGCGTTTTTTATAAAGCTTGATCTTCTCACCGTTCGCAGTGGAAATACCTGTTGCCTCCTGTCCCCTGTGCTGCATGGCAAAGAGCGAATAATACGCAATTGTAGAGGCTTTCTTGGCTCCGAATACTCCAACAATGGCACACATTACTTTTCTCCTTGAGAAAAGAGTGAAGAGTGGAATGTAAAGGGTGAAGAGTGACAATGTTTCATTTTTAACTTCTCTTTTTTAATTTTTAACTTTTAATTTTTAACTCATATGCCCAGGCAGTCATTGATGGTGTAGAAACCTGCCGGTTGACCTACCAGCCATTTGGCCGCTCTGATGGCGCCTTTGGAGAAGGTTTCACGGCTGGTCGCCGTGTGGTTAAGCTCAAGAAACTCACCGTCATTGTAGAAACCGACTGTATGGCGTCCGACAATATCGCCGCCGCGAAGCGCCATCACTGCAATCTCATCTTTGGTTCGAGGCCCCACCTGTCCGTCTCTGCCGCTGACACGTACTTTATCCAAATCAAGTCCGCGCCCTTTTGCGGCAAACTCTGCCAGCGTCAGCGCTGTTCCGCTTGGTGCATCGACTTTATGACGATGGTGCTGCTCAACAATTTCAATATCAAAATCTTTCAATGTCTCGGAGACCTGTTCAACCAACTGTTTAAGCAATGCGATTCCTGCGGACATATTGGAAGAGTAAAGTACCGGCATCTCTTTGCTGACTTCAACCAGCAAGTTCTGCTGATGCTCAGTAAACCCTGTTGTTGCCACCACCAGAGGGGTGGGGTTTTTCAAAGCCGCTTCACACAGTGCTTCTGTTGCAACAGGTGCGGAAAAGTCAATGACGACATCACACGCCTCAAGCAGCGCATCCATACTGTTGGTAACAAGAACATCTTCAGGTACATCTGTTTTGAGTTCGTCATACACATGCAGTGCACTGAGTGTGAGTGTTTCATCTTCCAAAATATTTTTAATGAGGTGCTCCCCCATTCTTCCGGTACTGCCTACAATCCCTACTTTTGCCATTACGCCTGCTCCTGAATATATGAAATAACCTGAAGTGCCGCTGTAGCACCGTCTCCTGCCGCACATACTACCTGTTTCGGTGCTTCGATGCGAAGGTCACCCGCCGCATACAGCCCCTCAACAGAAGTACGCATACTCAAATCTACAATTACCTGTCCCCAGTCATTGACTTCACAGATAAAGTTGCCGTTCTCATCCTTGAGAACACTGTTGTTGACATTGTGTCCGACAAAGACAAAAATGCCCGGTGTTTCCAGTACCTGCTCTTCACCGCTTTTGAGGTTTTTGACACGCACACTGGTCACACCCATTGCATCACCCATCACCTCTTCAACAACCGAGTCAAGTACAAAGTGAATATTTGCTTTGCTTTTGGCACGTTCAATGGTTGAAGGTGCCGCACGGAATGTATCGCGTCTATGGACAAGATAAACATCTGATACAATATTGGAAAGATAGATTGCTTCTTCGAGCGCCGTATCGCCACCGCCCAGTACCGTAACGGGCTTGTCTTTGTAAAAGAAGCCGTCACAGGTAGCACAAGTGCTTACTCCGCGTCCAAAGAACTCCTCTTCCCCTTTGAATCCGGCACGCTTTGGTGTACTTCCGGTACAGACAATGGCAGTTTTTGCTTCCACTGTAGTACCGTTTTCCAGCGTAATGGTAAAGTGGTCACCTGTTTTAGCGACACGTTCGACCTTTTGCATCTCATGCTTGAGCCCAAAGTGAAAACACTGTTCCTGCCAGGTATTCATAAAATCCATACCGGTTTTGTCATGCTCAAAAAATCCAGGATAGTTCTCTATTTCGGAGCTTTGGGTAATCTGCCCGCCGGGCATTCCCATTTCAAACATCGTAACCGCTTTCAGCCCGCCGCGTGTAGCATAAAGCCCCGCTGTAAGGCCGGCAGGTCCGCCGCCGATAATCGCACAATCCAACATTTCAAATCCTTAGTAAATAATCAAACAAATATTTAGACAATTATACACTTTAAATACTTGGTTAATAATTTTGGAAAAGCAGTTTTCTGAGTATGTTTTGGAAAGCGGCGGAGAGGTAAACCCTCCGCACAGATTAGTGTTGTGCTTACAGGAGTGCGTTCAGTTTTTCAGCAAATGCATCTTTACTTGCTGCACCCACCATCTGATCAACCACTTCACCGTCTTTGAAGAAGAGGATAGAAGGAATAGAACGGATACCAAATTTAACAGCCAGTTCCTGCTGCTCATCAGTATTTACTTTTCCGATGGTTGCTTTTCCTTCAAACTCTTCAGCAAGCTCCTCGACTACCGGTGCAATCATTCTACAAGGTCCACACCATGGTGCCCAGAAGTCTACCATTGTAACACCTTCTGCTACTGTTGCGTCGAAGTTTTCATTTGTCAATTCTACATATTTTGCCATATTCAATCCTTTTATGATAATTTGATGCAAAGATTATAGCCAATTTTCATTAATAGGGCTTAACTTATATTTATTATTTTTCAATCAATACTTCCCTCTTGTAAAAAGGGTACCTATGGTAACGCTGCCATTGGCAATTCAACCTCATCAAAGAGTGCCGAGCGGGTACCGGGCAGTGCTTTGTTGCTTTTTCCCTTAACGGTGTATACGAATGAAATCTTCGGCTTGTCATCAAGGTTTTTATTGGCACGGTGCAGCAATTTGCAGTGAAAAAGCACTACATCTCCCTTTTGGAGGGAATGACTCACTTTGGTATCGATGAGCGCACGGTTTTGAGGCACAACATCTGAAAAATACTCTTTTTCATCAAACTGCTCAGGAGAAAAATGCATTTGATGGCTTCCGGGAATAAACTCCAATACACCATTGTGACGGTTCTCTTCATCGAGTGCAAGCCAGACACTCACAAGGTTGTCGTTTTCAAAATGCCAGTAGCGAAAATCCTGATGCCAGCGTGTTTCGGTAGAGGTATGGGGCATTTTTGTCATAATGGAATTGTGGTGTGCCAGTGTAATGACAGGAGTCTCTCCCAGTACCTGGCTAAGTATGGGGCGGATGGACTCATCCTCCATCCACTCCCGAAAGACTATATCACGTTCATAGACCTGACGCAGTCTCCGTATACTCACCTCTTTAACATATCCAGGTACTCCCGTACCAACAGTCTTTTCCCGTTCTTCTTTGCTCTTGACTGCATATTCATATTCCGTTTCAAGCGGCGGTACTTTGTGATCAAGGTGCGCAAGGGCAATGTCTTTAATGGTATCGCAAAGCTCTTCTGCTGCAAACCCTGGCAATACAAGGAAACCATTTTTTCGAAAATGGGAAAGCTGTTCATCGCTGAGTGTCATAATATACTCTTTAGGATTGTATTAGCAGTGATTATAGCGTAACATTCTCGATAAATTCAACCTCATCTCCACGAATGATAAGTGCATCAATACTAAAAGGAAGGTCAATCTGTTTGCTTTTGAGATAATAGTGTGCAGAATTGATAACCTTCCTTAGTTTGGCAGGGGTGAAATTGTATGCCGGCTCAAAGTCAGCCCTGCCGGATTTCACTTCAATGAAATGCAGTACTTCATCTTTTTGGGCAATAATATCTATCTCTCCAAGTTTCCTTGCAAAGTAGTTCCGCTCAACAATGATATATCCTTCCTGTTCAAGAAACAGTGTCGCAAGATCTTCGCTCTGATCACCGAAACGTTTGGGAAGTTCACGCATCAGCTACACGCCACCTCGTCCCCGACAGGGATCACATCAACCTTGACAGACTTGAAGCGTGCCGTCATAATCAGTTCGTCACACTCATCTCCAAAAAGCGCATTGATACGGCTTTTGGCATGATGAAACGTACAAAAGAGTGTTTTGCTGCGTACTTTGTCCGTAAATTTGACACTCAATGCTTCACTCTCTCCATAGACACTCTTCAAAATGACTTTGTCTCCAAACTTCTCCGCATCTTCCAAAGGTGCCAACAGTACATCTTCGTCATATTTGGTATCGAGTTTGCTGCTGCGTTTGGTTTGGGCTGCATTGTTGTAGTGTGCCAAAGTGCGCCCCGTTGTAAGATAATACCCTTCAAGCGAATCATTGTAAAATTTTCGCTCCAGTATCTCCTGTACCATCCCACGCGGTTCATACTGCTTATATACATATTTCCCAAGCCCGTCTTCAGTACGGAAGTCCAGCAGATGCAAAATAGGGGTATCTTCATGATAGATAGGCCACTGCATACCTCTTTTGCGATGACGCTCAAGACGGTAGTAGTCTGCCCCGCTGAAGCGTCTTGGTGCGACCTCCCGCACCTCATTCCAGACATCCTCACTGCTTTCAAAATCAAAGTTCTCTTCATCTCCAAGTTTCTTTGCCATCTGGGTCAGTACTTCCCAGTCATCCGGCAGGTCAGATTTAACAAGTGGCTGAGAGAGGTGGAGGCGGCGCATTGCATTGACATATACCCCTGTTTTCTCATAGGCAGACTTTACCCCTATCACCATATCGGCACGCTTGGCGATATCAGTCATAAAGAGTTCCTGAACCATCAAAAACTCCAGTTTCTCTATGGCTTTGTCGATTTTGTTCAGGTTTGGATGAATATGGGTAATATCTTCACCCATATTAAGCAATCCCTTGATACGTCCTTCCAGCATAGCATCGATAAGCTGCGGTGTCATAAGCCCCTCTTTTTCAGGCCGTTGATAATCCGGTGCAAAATAAGGCAGACATCCCATATCACATGCACCCTGTACATTGTTTTGCCCTCGCAGCGGCATGAGACCTGCACCGGTTTTCCCGACGTTTCCTGTCATCAGCGCCAAATGGGTAATTGCCATCACAGCATGGGAACCATCCAGATGTTCTGTAATACCAAGTCCCCAGAAGATCATCGATTTTTTGACTGCATACTCCCTGGCAATATTCGGAATCATCTTCGCCAGATACTCATACCCTTCCACTTCATTGAAGAATGCGGGATTGGCATACGGATCATTCAATATCTTCTCTTTGAATGCTTCAAAACCTTTGGTACGGTTTTGAACAAAACGCTCATCGTAAAGCTCTTCGTCAATAATGACATAGGCCATCATGTTCAGTACCAGCAGATTCGCCTCAAACGGAATGATACAGTTATGTTTTGCCAAACGTGCCAGTTTCGTCTCTCGTACATCAATGACAGCAAGATTGTTATGTTTTTTTGCCATATCAACAATACGGTTTGCAATGATCGGGTGCGCTTCCATTGTATTGGAACCGATGACCACCATAAATTCTGTCTCGTAAATATCGTTATAAGGATTGGTTGCTGCTCCCTCGCCTATGGTTGCGCGCATACCTTTGAGACTGGGAGAGTGGCAGACACGTGCACAGTTGTCTACGTGCGGAGAATCCATCGTTTCACGGCAAAACTTCTGAAAAGCATATGCTGACTCGCATGAAGTCCTTGCCCCGCCGATAGCACAGAAAGCATCCCCGCCATAACGTGTTTTGATCTGCGAAAATTTCATTGCAGCAATATCCGTTGCCGTTTCTACATCACAGGTCATATAGTCGGTATCGAATTCTATAAGTTTTTCACTATATTTCGCAGCAATATCAGGATGTTTCTCTAAAAAACTTTTTTTAATACGCGGTTCACGTATACGATCCTTCGCATCCACAAAGTCATAGCCGTATTTTCCCTTGATACATAGTTTTCCTTCGGAGACTACGCCATCTTTCTGGGCAAATACTTTGACAATTTTGTTATCTTCCACCACACCGGTAATATCACACCCTACTCCACAGTAGGTGCAGACACTCTCTATCTCCTGTCTCTCTACCTTTTTTGTCATCACATTGCCTTTTTTCATCAAAAATAGTCTCTTTCGAGACAAATAAGATAAAATCTATCCTAATTAGACTTAAATTTAACATTTTTTAAGCACTGCTGGCTATTATCGGTACAAATTATAACAAAAAGGATGTAATATGTTTACAATTCAAGTGACAAAAGAGTGTGGCTGTTTTAAAAAGAGCAGTTATGAGAACAATATGCAGTTTGACAACAAAGATGACGCTCTGCTTCAGGCCAAACTGATGGAGAGCCACATGAACCAAAAGTTCTGCCAGAAACATCTCTTTTGGGTAGAAGAAGACGGCAATACACTTCGTATCAATGTCGAAGAAAAACCAAGAGAAGAGAGTGGTAGCGGATGCTGTGGAGGCGGGCACTGTAGCTAATCGGTAATGCAAACTCCGCGCAGGGTGCGATATTTCGCACCTTCAATGTCTGTATGTCAGGCTTCACAACAATTTAACAGTGCGTGGTCACGTATCCTGCAATAATGGTATCCGGATGATTGCCATCCAAAAATGGAAAATATTATTTAAAATTCCCAAACGTCAACGGCGCTTTCAGTTCTTCCATCTTTCTTACCAATGCAATCACTGCTTGTAAATCATCAATTTTTTTCCCGCTTACACGAATTTCATCACCCTGAATAGACGGCGTCACTTTGAGCTTTGCATCTTTGATCGCCTTGACAATCTTTTTGGCTTCATCTTTTTCGATGCTGTCAACAATACGGTAAATGACCTTTACATTTCCACCGCTGATCCCTTCCGTTTTCACTTCATCAAGTGACTTTGGAGAGAGACCGCGTTTGATCATTTTCGAAATAACAATGTCTTTAAGCGCATCGATTTTACTGTCACTTGAGCTTGAAAGACTGAGGGTTTTAGCTTTTTCATTCAGTTCAATATCAACCATAATGCCTTTAAAATCAAATCGGGTAGCAACCTCTTTTTTCGCCTGTTCTATGGCATTTTTCATCTCCATCATATCGAGCTTTGCCGAAATGTCAAAATAGTGTTCTTTTGCCATATTGCCTCCTGTCCTATTTCTCTATACGCATCATCGCCACATCCCCGTGGACAACCTCGAGTGCCTTGAGAGCAGTCACTGCATCCTGCATCTTGGCTTCTTGTGTTTTATGGGTCGTAAAAAGAAGTTTGGCGATGCTTTCATCACTTGTAGGCTTCTGCAGCATCGACTCGATGGAGATACCGTACTCGCCAAGTTTTGAAGTAATCTTCGAAAGCACCCCACTCTTGTCATCTACTTCAAGACGTACATAGTATTGTGTAACAATCTGCTCTTTTGGCAACAGTTTCAGTCCACTCTCAAGCCCCTTTTTGTAACCAAGCATCGGTCCCTGATTCCCACGGACAATATCAACAATATCTGCAATCACCGCTGAAGCAGTTGCATCCCCGCCGGCTCCCGGGCCATAGTACATCGTCTCTCCCACACGGTCACCAACCACTGTAACGGCATTCATCACACCGTCAACTTTGGCAATCATGCTCTCACTCGGGATCATCGTTGCATGGACACGCAGTTCCACACCATCATCAACCTTTTTTGCAATACCAAGCAGTTTGATCTCGTAACCGAACTCTCTGGCAAAAGCGACATCGGTTTGGGTAATATTCTCAATCCCCTCAATAAGTATATCCTCCGGCTTCGCATCGATGCCGTAGGCGATAGAAGCGAGGATCAACAGTTTGTGTGCCGCATCAAATCCGCCCACATCAAAGGTTGGGTCCGCTTCGGCATATCCCAGTTCCTGTGCCTCTTTGAGGATTTCATCATACTGCGCACCCTCATTAATCATTTTGGTCAGCATATAGTTACAGGTACCGTTCATAATCCCCTGAATCGCATCAATATGATTTGCTGCCAATCCCGTACGCAATGCACCGATAACCGGAATACCTCCTGCAGTACTTGCTTCATACATAAGCGGAATATCTCCGGCAATTTCCTGAAGTTCATAACGGTGATAAGCAAGCAGTGCCTTGTTTGCAGTCACAACTGCTTTCCCGTTTTCAAGTGCACGCTTGACCAGCACATAGGGTTCTTCCACACCGCCCATAAGCTCAACGACAATATCGATCTCTGGATCATCAATCACCGTGAGAGGGTTATCACTCAACGGGATATTCACATCACGTGTCTTGTCCAAATTACGGACAACACCGGATTTGACCACAATCTTCTTACCCGCACGCGCTTCTATAATATCTGCATTGGCTTCAAGTATTTTTGCAACACTCTCTCCTACCGTACCAACACCAAGTATACCAATCTTAACCATTATTATGTTCCTCTTCAAGCGTTTTCAAAAAACGTCTGATATTACGTGCTGCCTGTCTGATACGCTTTTCATTCTCAATCAGCGCAATACGCACATATTTGTCACCATGAATGCCAAATCCGATACCGGGACTCACTGCAACACCTGCTTCCTGCAGCAAACGTTTGGAAAATTCCATCGATCCCATCCCCATATCCAGGGCAATCTGAGGCAGCTTCGCCCAGATAAACATACTGGCACTTGGTTTCTTCAATTCCCAGCCTGCGTTGCTGAACGATTCAATCATTACATCACGCCGCTTACGATAACGGGGGATTATTTCCTGATCCGGCACATAGCCATGCTCATCCAGTGCTACTGTAGCCGCAACCTGAATAGGCGTAAACATGCCATAGTCAAGCCACGATTTGATTGCCTGCAGGGCACCGATAAGTTTTTTGTTTCCGACAACAAAGCCTACACGCCAGCCCGCCATGTTGTAAGATTTTGAAAGCGTATAGGATTCTACCGCGACATCTTTGGCTCCGGCTACTTGCATGATAGAAGGGGTTTTATAGCCATCAAAGGTAATATCGGCATAAGCGATATCGGAAATAATATAAAACCGCTTCTCTTTTGCCAAAGCAACCAGACGCTCATAGAACTGGGGAGTTACCGTAGCAGTCGTCGGATTATGCGGAAAATTTACTACCAAAAACTTTGGTTTGGGTATGGAATTTTCCAGTGCTTCATTCACATCAGCAAGAAACTTCTCTTCATCAACCTCAAAAGTATCCTCATCAAACGTCACTTCCATCTTTTCAACATTGGCACCAGCCAGAATGAATGCCTGAGAATGAATAGGATAAGTCGGATCAGGCACAATGGCAACATCACCGGAATTGGTAATTGCCTGCACCAGGTGAACATACCCCTCCTTGCTTCCCATTGTTGCCACAACTTCCGTATCAGGGTCAAGTTCGGCACCATACTTTCGCTTGTACCAGTTACTCATAGCCAGTCGAAGTTTGTAAATCCCCTTACTGGCACTATAGCCGTGGGTTTTTGGCTTTTGCGCTGTCTCACATAATTTATCAATAATCGGTTGCGGCGTCGCTGCATCCGGATTGCCCATAGAAAAATCAATAATATCAGCACCATCACGACGCATTTTCATTTTAATCTCATTGATTTCTGCAAAAATATATTTTGGTAAACGGTTTATCTTTTCGAACTGTATTTCATCAAACATCGTTTCTCTCTTTTTATAAATTCGTATGGCTTTGGTACAGTGAGCTTTCTGTACCATTCTCTTCTTTCACTTTCTCAGCATTACTCTCTGAATGGCTATCACTTTCGGTATCATTTGCTTCCGAAACAGCTTCTTCAATACTCAACTCCGGCTTGACAGCACTTTCATCATCAACTGAGGGGATCATCTTTTCCTCGTTGAACGGTAACATACCACGCAGTTTTTCCTGGTCAAACTGGGTTATAAAATACCATGATGCTGCGCCGAGCAGTATCACTATTAAAACAATAAACAGTTTTGACTTATCCTTCTTTTTTTCAATAACAGGGGCATCAAGCACAACGCTCTCATCTTCCTGATGTGAATCATAATAGGCGATAGCATCTTTCTTTAAAGCAGCAAGATCCGCGCCATACTCCCGTTCTATAATAGAAATAAAACCCAATGCCTTAACACGTTTCAAAAGATCAAATTCTTTGTTAAAAAGTGCTTCAAGGTTTTCTTCAGAAATATTGGTTTTCTCGCTGATCGATTTTACTGTATGTTCTTCAAGTATCTCATTCAACTGCATATCCCATCCTGTGTATTAAAATTGCTGCTGCTGCACTGACATTCAGTGAGTCAAAAGCATGTTTCATCTCTATAGAAACCAGCATATCCAGTTTCGATCTTGCCTTTTTGGAAATACCTTTACCTTCACTTCCCAAAACAAGCAGCCGCTTATGTGAAAACGTCATATCCTGTACCGGAGTTCCTTCCATTGCTGCGCCGTATGCGGTAAATCCCATCTGTTTGAGCTCATTGAATACATCAAGAATATTATGCTCAATCACAAAAGGCATATCCAGCAGTGCACCGGAACTCGTACGGGCAATTGCTGAAAAGTTCAGTTGTTTCACACCTGTAGCAATCACTGCTTCCGCCCCAAGTGCATAGGCACTACGTACTATTGCACCAATATTCCCGACATCAGTCAAGGCATCCAGCACTACAATAAAATCACTTTGCTTCACTTCAGTAAGTGTGCTTTGCTTAAAATCATCTATCTCAAGCAGTAATCCCTGATGGTTACCACCCTTGCTCATCGACTGTGCCCATTTCTCTTCAAGAAATTTTATATTGTCGTGAAACTGATGAAAAAGAGGCTTTGGAAGCACACCTTTTTTTGCTACATAGACGGTCTTCACTGTCTCAGGATGTCTCTGCATTGCATAAAGGCAGACTTGTTTACCATAAATAATCATAAGAGATTTTATCGAATTTTTACTTCATTTTTGCGGGGAGGAAGTTGAAGCAGGAGTAGACTATTTGCCTACAAGCTCTTCATACCAGCTTTTCACACTTCGTTCACTCAACTGTGCAAGCAGTTTGGCTTTGATTTTTGGCGGTATTTCAAGCGCTAAAACTTCTGAAAAGGCAAGTGATTTTGTTTCACTTTTTTGCCCCTTGATAATCACAACCCACTCACCTTTGACATTGCCTACCGACAATGTTTCAAGTAAATTTTCTGCAGTTCCACGATAGTAACGCTGATAGCGCTTGGTAAGCTCTTTGGCCAAAAAAAGCTCTCTTTTGGCATCTATCAGTGCAATTTCTTCAAGCAATTTAATCAGACGGTGAGGTGCTTCATACAATACTGTGTTGTAGCCATTTCCAAGTGCCTCCTGAAGCGCACTGCTACGCTCTTTACCTTTGTGGGGCAAGAAAGCATAGAAAAGAAACTTTCCCTCTTCAAAGCCGGATGCGGCATAGGCTGTTGTAACGGCTGAAGCACCGGGGAGCACATCATAATCAATATGGTGTTCTTGACAATATGCTACAAGTAACTGTCCCGGATCAGAAATAACAGGCATACCGGCATCACTGACATAAACAATACGCTTTTGTGCAAATATGCTACCGAATTCTTCTATGCGCTGCATACCATTGTGTTCATTAAAGGAAATAAACTCTGCATCAGGATAAACCATATCAAAACGGTTAGTAAGTAGGTTGAGCAAGTGCTTTGTCTTACGGGTATCTTCACATAGAAAGAGTTCAGCTCTTTCAAATTCACGAAGTGCACGAATGGTAATATCTTGAGGATTGCCGATTGGCGTAGGGATAAAAGTAAGCATAGATGTCAGTACCGGAGCAACGCTCCAGTACCAAAAGATTAACCGAGCTTGTATTTGCTCTTAAACTTCTCAACTCTACCTGCAGCATCAACAATCTTCTCAGAACCTGTGAAGAACGGGTGACACTCGTTACAGATATCGATAGAAAGCTCCGGTTTGTTTGATCTTACTTCAAACTCGTTACCGCAAGCACACTTTACTTTACATTCCATATATTCAGGGTGAATACCTTTTCTCATTATGAGACCTTTATATCGTTATTTTGTGACAGGCAACCAACCTGTTCCAGTCCAAAAACAACCTGGACTCTTCCATATCTTTCGATAGGGTCGCTGCAACAGTCTTTGCTGAGACAACTTTTAGGGCGTAATTATATCCAAATAGATTTAAAATTTTTTGAATCTTCAGCGTATCTCAAATAGAAGGGGAAATGATACACTGAAGTAATGAAGCTAAAAAACAGAATTTGAAAGGGAAAAACAAGGAAGTTTACAAAAATTGGACAAGGAGTAAAACAAAACCCTCTCAAAGTCTCTGCTTTTTCTATGAAAAGTATAACACTTGCACGTAAATGGATGGTAAAAATTTTGTTGATAATTTGTTAATAAGAGAATCTTTGGAGGTATATACAGGTATATAGCGTAGATGAAGATAAAAAGAGAATAAGGTGAATAATTCATGTTGTAAAGAGTAATTTGATTAAGGTTAAGAGTTGAAGAAAAGAAATGAGGAAAAACTCAAAGTGGCAGCGACCTACATTCCCACCAGCGTAGCCGGCAGTATTATCG
>Ga0256829_1001251_pt1 | contig 21494 bp, 23 predicted proteins | sample 131447metaG_FD_185979 | JGI IMG/M metagenome (GOLD analysis project Ga0256829, IMG submission 185979) | Hydrothermal vent microbial communities from Lau Basin, Pacific Ocean - 131-447 | ecosystem: Environmental > Aquatic > Marine > Hydrothermal vents | place: Pacific Ocean: Lau Basin | collected...
CTGCTGAAAACATTTTCATAAACTCATCAGATGTTGCCAGCATATCTGCCAATCCTAACTCTTTAAAAAATTCATAACTGTGCGTAATATAAATAGGATTTTCAATAGGTGTAGGATTTACTGGAACATAATGCCCGCTAAAAACCTCTCGCGGATTATGGTCTAGTCCATCCTCTTTGGTATCTGGGTCAGCCGTGAGAGTGTTTATAAGCGAATAATCAGCTAATTTTGCCAAATCTTCTAAAGTTTGTATATTTTCTTTCACGTTAAAGTCCTTAAAATAATGACAAAAGTCTACACCAAAAAACTTTTATACAAACCTTTAAAAAAATCTAAATAACTCAAATAAGCAATTCAATTCAATTGAAGAATATACACGCTATAACCCTACGTGAATAAAACAAAAATTATGTTAAAATAGTCTATAGAGATATCTTATATTCTCTGGAGAAAAATATGGACTACCAACAAATACTCAATGATATTGAGATAGAGATACAGCCTCTTTTTGACAAAGGGAAGGTTGCTGATTATATTCCTGCATTAGGCGAGGTCGATGCCCATCAGTTTGGTATGAGTATTACACTCTTTGACGGGAGTGTTTACAGCGTCGGTGCAGCTGAGAAGTTTTTCTCTATTCAGAGTATTTCCAAAGTTTTTACCTTTACACTTGCGCTGAAATATCTTGGTGCAGAGCTCTACAAACGTGTAGGACGTGAGCCCTCAGGAAACCCTTTTAACTCTCTTGTTCAGTTGGAGTATGAAAACGGAATTCCTCGTAATCCTTTCATCAATGCCGGTGCCATTGTCATTACAGACACTTTGATATCGCATTACAAGAGTGACAGCAAAGCCTTCGATGCTATATTAGATTTTATACAAAGTATCGCTGATGATACTACAATCACGATGGATGTAGTGGTGGCCATTTCTGAGATGGAACATGCCTACAGAAACCTTGCTCTAACTAATCTTATGAAAAGTTTTGACAATATTGACAACAATGCCATTACTCTGGTGCAGACCTATTTTAACCACTGTGCATTAGAGATGAATACAAAGATGCTCTCACGCAGTGTACTTTTTTTGGCAAATCACGGAGTAGATCCGATTACGAACAAAGCCTATGTGACAAAATCTCAGGCAAAACGCATCAATGCGGTGATGCTTACCTGTGGCCATTATGATGCTTCGGGAGATTTTGCGTTTAAAGTCGGCTTGCCGGGTAAAAGTGGTGTCGGTGGGGGTATCATTGCCGTCATTCCTCAAAAAATGGGTATTTGTGTCTGGTCTCCGGCACTTAATGAGCAGGGAAATTCACTCATTGGCACAAAAGCATTGGAGCTTTTTACCACAAAAACAGGACTCTCAATCTTTTAAAAAGGAGGTATAGTGTGATGTTTGATGATTCTATAAAAGCGGTGTTGTGTGACATAGGCGGGGTGCTCTATGTTGGAGATAGTCCCATAGAAGGTGCTGTTGAAGCCGTTAAAAAGATAAAAGAGCGTTACCCTATCCGTTTTTTGACAAATACGACACAAAAGACCTCAAGTCAAGTTGTTTCAAAATTGCAGGAGATGGGTTTTGAGATTGATGCGAAAGAGGTCATAACGGCACTCGATGTGACGAAAATGTACCTCCAAAAAGAAAAAAGTTCTGCAGAGTTTTTACTTACCGATGATGCCAAAGTTTTTTTTGATGAGTTGCAGGTGTATCCTAAAAAGTATGTCGTTGTCGGTGATGCACAGGATAATTTTTCCTATGCCAATCTCAATCTTGCCTTTCGTGAACTGCTGCATGGAGCAGAACTGTTGGCAATTGCGAAAAATAGATATTTTAAAGATGATGATAAGGAGCTGAGTATGGATGCCGGCTGTTTTGTCAGTGCTTTGGAGTATGCAAGTGGCAAAGAATCACTACTTATAGGTAAACCGAGTAAAGCTTTTTATCATCTGGCTTGTGCAGATATGGAAATGAAGCCGAGTGAATGTGTAATGATAGGGGACGATATAGAAGGTGATATACAAGGTGCACAAGAAGCAGGTTTAACTGCCGTTCTTGTGCAAACCGGAAAGTTTGCCCCAAAGGATTTGGAGTTAGGCATTATGCTTCAAAGCGTTATAGCTTCTGTGGCTTATTTGTAAGATTACTCTTGAGAGAAAAAGTTCTCTAAAGCTTTTGTGTCCTTGAGGTTTTCTATCTTTGTAATAGTGCCATTATCTAGTAAGACAACAACGATTTTTTCTTTGTTCATCCCTTTTGAATATGCTGCTGAGAGTGCATCGTCATTGATAAGAAGGATTGGAAATTTAAGATCTTTTAAATCAGGAAGAATAAACATTTTTTTAATGAGTGACGGCGCAGCAGAAACATCTGCAACATAGAGTGCTTTATGCTCAGCTAAATAGTTTGCAGGTTTTTTCTCTAAAAAGTCGTTGCAGGCATGGCCTGTAGGCTTTGAAAATGAGAAAAAGATTACTTTCGTGTCTGCTTCAACTGTTTGTGGCTTCTCATTTTGGTCATTGAGTTTGAGGTCTGAGAGACTTTTTCCGACAACAAGTTTCGCTTCTACATTTTTATTTGCATTTTCATCACTTTTTGAACTACAGCCAATGAAAGCAAAGGCAACGATAAGGGCTAAAAGAATTTTTTTCATATTTTCTCCATGTTAATTTTTAGTATAGTACAGAATTAATGATGAGATTATAATAGTAATTAGATTTACTTAACTACATTAATAAATTTTAAAGTAATGAAACTTAGTGTAAAATTTCATCAAACAAAAGTAGAGATGTAATCGCACTAGTGCGATGAGCTTCCTGCTGAAGGAAACCAAGTGTTAACGTAGTTAATGGAATGAGTTCCATTGACGTGATAAATAAAATGGAAGGTTTCCTTCATTTTGTGAAACAAAATTAAGGAATAAAAATATGGCATGGGCAACAGCAAGACACATTTTAGTAGATGATGAGGCAAAGTGTAATGAATTAAAAACAGAGATAGAAAATGGTGCTGATTTTGGTGAAATAGCGCAAAAATACTCTACGTGTCCCTCTTCACACAAGGGTGGAGATTTAGGACAGTTTGGGCCGGGACAGATGGTTCCTGAATTTGATGAGGCTGTATTTAATGGGGATGTCGGCGTGGTTTATGGGCCGATTCAAACACAGTTTGGATACCATCTTTTAGAAGTAACCGGCAGAGGCTAGGTAAAAAGCACAATGGTAAAAGTAGCAGCAATTCAGATGAATATGGGCGCACAGAAGAGTGCAAACATACAAAAAGCCAAACATCTCCTGCGTGAGGCGGCTGCTAATGGTGCGCAGATTATACTTTTACCGGAGCTTTTTGAGGGGCTTTATTTCTGTAAAGATATGGATGAAAAGTATTTTGCATGGGCAGCTCCGCTCAAAAACAATAAACTGATTCAAGAGTTTGCAGCACTCTCACGTGAGCTGCAGGTTGTTGTGTTAGTTTCGTATTTTGAAAAAGCAGAAGAAGCCTACTTTAACTCTTTGGTTGTTGTAGATAAGGGTGAAGTTTTACAGAACTACCGTAAAACACATATTCCTGATGGCCCTGGCTATGAGGAGAAGTTTTATTTTCAGCCGGGAGATACGGGATTTGTAGCCTATGAAACTTCTTTTGGAAAGATTGGAGTTGGCATCTGCTGGGATCAGTGGTTTTGTGAAACAGCACGTGCTTTAACACTGCAAGGTGCAGAGATTATCTTCTACCCGACAGCCATTGGGAGTGAGCCTGAGATTCAGCTAGACTCAAAAGAACACTGGCAGCGAGTACAGATGGGGCATGCAGCGACAAATACCGTACCCGTTGTTGTAGCAAACAGGTACGGCAGGGAAGTTGGGGAGAGTTGTGAACTTACTTTTTACGGCTCCTCTTTCATAACAGACTACACCGGTGCTAAAATCGCCGAAGCCTCACGCAATGAAGAGCAGATTATTTATGCAGAATTTGACTTAGAAGAAAATGCGAAACAAAGAGAGTATTGGGGACTGCTGCGTGACAGACGTCCTGAGATGTATAAAGGTATCTGCTAGAGACTTTTTAAAATAATATCTTCTAAATTTTCTAAGGGTGCAGAGGTAATTTCTTCAAACTGCGTGCGGTTAAAAGTCTGCTGTCTCTTTGCAAGCTGCGCTGTGTGGGTGGAAATCAGCTCCAGCATCTTCTCTTTTTCAACTTTGCCGTCAAGATACTCTAAAACCTCTACTATGCCGATGGCTCCCATTGCATTGGGTGCTCGCGTGTATTTTTGCTCCAAAGTGCAGACTTCATCTATTAATCTGCTCTCATACATTTTTTTTGTTCGTTGTTGAATGCGCTCACGCAAGACAGAGCGTTCTACATCAATGTTAAAAATCGCTAAATCTTTTATGATAGGCTGTGGAGGATTTTCTCCAAACCACTCGCTCGGAGCACTGCCGGAAGCTTCGTAGATAAGCAGTGCTTTTTCTATTCGGTATCGGTCGTTTGGAGCAATTTTTGACATATACTCTGCATCTAATTGTGTTAAATGTCTATATACATCTGAGAGATTTTGAAGCTGTTTTTGCACACGCTCCTGAACAAGCGAAGTAATCTCGGGTAAAACAGAGAGTCCCTCTAGTAGTGATTTAAGGTAAAAAGATGTACCGCCTACAATAACGAGATTTTTATTTTCTGCTTTACATTTTTGCAGCACATCTTCATAGAGTTTTATAAATATCTCAACACTGAAATGCTCATTTGGGTAGATTTCATTAATGCCAAAATGCTTGAGCTCTGCTAATTCCTCACGTGAGGGTTTTGCTGAGACGATGTCTATCTCTTTATAGATGCTGAGGGAGTCAATAGAGAGAATGTAAGCATCAATCTTTTTGGCAATTTTAATGGCTAAATCACTCTTTCCTGATGCGGTCGGTCCTATGATGGCTATTTGTTTCATAAAGAAATTATATCGTTTTACTCTGAGACTTCAAAAAGTGCGTAAATAGGATTGTGGTCTGAGATGTTCTTTGTGTCAATGGCTACTGCCTGTAGAGGTTTGATGCCGCGGTAGTAGATGTGGTCAATCGCTTGTGAAAATATCTGTTTTACATGGTGCATCTCTTTAATCTTAAGTTTGTTCAGACCCAACTCTTTTTGGAAATTTCCCAAGAGTTTGAGCCGTTTTTTATTCCAGTTGTTAAAATCTCCGCCGATTATCAGTGGACCGTCAAGCTCCAAGAGATTTTGCTTGATTTTTTCTAGTTCAAAGGCAAAACTCTTCAGCGAAACGAAATTGATTGCATGAATGTTGACAAGATAGAGTGTCTGTGCATTTTGAAGTTTATGTTTGGAAATCAGAAAACTTTTGTGTGAAATAAAACCAAGCTCTTTTTTTGTTGAAAGCGAGGAGGTGATATCGTCAAATGAACATTGTGCAGCTGTTAGAACACCGAAAAGGCTCTGTTTTGTTTCAATGTTGGTTCCAAGTGCAAAAGAGTATTTATTGAAAAGAAAGTCACTTTTTTTTGGGTACTTTACTTCCTGAAGTAAGAGGATGTCACTTGGATTTTTCTGCATCAGTGTCGAAAAATGTTTCGCAAAATCTTTGCTTTGGTTCTCTTTATGAACATTCCAGACTAAAAGAGAAAAGCGAGATGCCAATGCTTGCTTTTGATGCCTCAATTTTTGGGGTGTTTTTTTTGGGGTAAACATAGCTCAGAGAACCGGTGATGTGAGTCGTGCTAAACGGGTAGCGAGTTTGAAAAAGAAAGATTTTTGCTCAAGTTCTGCAGTCGTTATTATGACTGCCTTTTTGAAGTCATTGTCAAACATTTTTTTTATCTCTTTGGCAAAACTTTCATCTGTGATTAAAGCGGTAATTTCAAAATTAAGTCGAAAAGAACGGTTGTCCAGATTTGTAGTTCCGACTGTTGCGTGAGCATCATCGATGAGCATCACTTTTTGATGCAAAAAGCCATCTCTGTAACGGAAAAATTTTACACCTGTAACACGAATGCTTTCAAAATAGGTAAAAGCTGCCAGATAAACAAGAATATGGTCTACTTTTTGAGGTATGAGAATGCGTACATCAACACCTCTGAGACCTGCAAGCTGTAAGGCTTTTGTGATGGCTTTGTCCGGTACAAAATAGGGACTCGATATCCAAATACGCTTTTTTGCAGAGTTTATAGCCTGAAGAAACATAAGCGAAGCGGTTTCGATGGTGTCTGCAGGAGAAGAGGGAAGAATTAAGACTTTTTTGTTCTCTTTTTCTGAAGCAGTCGGTTCCCACACTAAATGTTCTATGAGATATTCCGCAGCCCAGAACCAATCTTCAATGAATGTTTTTTGAACCGCAATGACAGAAGGTCCTGTGATTTTGATGTGTGTATCTCTCCAGTGCCCAAATCTTTTACTTTTTGAAAGATACTCATCACCAATGTTGTGTCCGCCTATCCAGGCTACTGTTCCATCAACAACAACAATTTTGCGGTGGTTTCTGAAGTTGATTTGAAATCTGTTTCTAATCCCTTTTTGTGTGTGAAAATCATAAACTGCTATACCCGCTTGGCGCATAGTGTCGAGATAATTTTGTGAGAGCTTGTAGCTGCCTATCTCATCATATAAAAAGTATATTTTCAGACCTTGTTTGGCTTTATTTATGAGCGCTTGCTGTATTTGGTGACCAAGCTTGTCATCTCTGACGATATAAAATTCTAGAAGTATGTACTTTTTTGCTTCGTCAATACCCGCAAGTATACTTTGAAATGTATTTTCACCGTCGATGAGCAGCTCAAGTGCATTGGCTTGAAGATAGGGTCTCTTTGCCAATCGCTGAACAGTTTTTTCAAAAATTCCTAAAGAGGATTCTTCTGGCATATATTTTTCTGTCTGCGTGACAATATTTTGTAGTTTTTTGGCAACAAGCTCTTCTGCCTCTTTGCGTGCGGCTGTGTAACCGTTAAATTTACTTCTGCCAAAAAACCAGTAGAGCGGAACGGCAATATAGGGAACGGTAATGAGCGATATCACCCAAGCAGTAGCCCCTTGGGAAGTTCTTGCTGTCATAAGAGCATTGAAAGCTGAGATGAGACCGAAGATGTGAAAAAAGAGAAAAAGAGTGAGAAGCATTAGAGTATTTCAGTCTCTTCTTCTATGGTATCTGTGAGTAGTTTTGGCTCTTGATCAGCCGTCATATTTCCGCTGAGTGCTTTAATCAGTTCACGTTCCTGCTCACGTTCGAGCTTACCGCTGGCTACCGTGTCTATGATTTTTTCAGCGATTCGCATCTTTGTCATGTTCTCCTGCTGATGAAAATATTTGTCAAGGTTGTCTTGATAGGCACGTAGTTGGTCATCATGTTTTCTTTTAAAATAGAGATAGATAAAATAACTCGCAATGACGAGTATGAGAAAAAGAATGACAAGCAGATAGCGTTTTATCTCCATAGAATCTTGATGCTCAATCGTGCGCAATCTGGCATCAGCAGCTTCTTTCTCTTGTGCCTGCACTAAAAGAAGTTTCTCTTTCTCGGCAGCGGCTTCGAGTTTTATTTTCTCCAGAAGCTGCTCTTTTTCTAGTTTTGCCAATGTTGTTTGTGAATTGATTTTAGCGAGTGCCTGCTCTTTTTGTGCATCTATCTTTTTTAGCTGTACCTCTTTTGAGTTGGCAATTTTTTCTTCAAAAGCTCTCTTTTCTTGGAGCTGTTTTGCCGCTATCTCTTCTTTGGATTCACCAATATTGCACGCTGTAAAAAAAAGTGTTATTGTAAGTAAAAGTATTAATCTCATTTAAAGCCTGTGTCTATGTTGTTTATGAGATATTTTACTAAAATTTTCATTAATTTACTTTTTATATAATGTTATGAGTTTATTTTCAAAAAAAGAACTGCAATGAAACAACACAATTACATTTATGATACACGAGATGCTTTTTACGATTTTCTAGATCACGTAAAGATTGACAGAAATGCAGACAATATTCTTATTCAGATGTTCAGCTCTGAGCTAAAACGTATGCAGAAAATTGCATCAGAAGTAACACAAACACTTCCTCACGCAATACTCATAGGTGCTTCAACAGCCGGTGAAATCATCTCTGGAAAAGTCATTGATAATAGCACTGTACTGAGTATCTCTGTTTTTGAAAAAAGCTCTTTAAAATCTTTTCATGAAACGGCAGAAGACTCTTATGAACTTGGACTCTCCCTTTCAAAAAAAATCTTTAATAAAGATACAAAATGTGTCATCACTTTTTTGGATGGTTTGGGACATAACGGACAGGAGTATCTGCAGGGCTTAAATGCGATGAACTGTAAGCATGCTGTCATAGCAGGAGGTCTGGCTGCAGATAGCCTCAGCTTTAAAAAGACATATACTCTCTGTGGCGATAAGATTTTCAGTGGAGGGGCTGTCTGTGTCGCTCTATCGGGTGAAGATTTAGAAGTATTCCAAGATTATAATCTTGGCTGGCGTGCAGTTGGTCCCAGCTTTATCATTACAAAATCTGATGGCGCACGGGTATATGAAATAGATCATCGGCCTGTTAAAGATGTCTATGAAGAGGTGTTAGGAAGTTTTGCTGTTGAAAATATGCCGGCTTCGACAATCGAGTTTCCTTTAATACTACAAGACAAAGATATGTTGATAGCCCGATCGATGTTAAGTGTTGCTAAAGACGGCAGCATTTTATATGGAGGAAATTTGGAAGAGGGCTCAGAAGTCCGTTTTGGGATTGGAAGTAGAACACTGGTAAATCAGTACAATCCAAAACAGCAACTCAAAGAGGCTGAATCGCTGCAGGCTTGTTTTATATACTCCTGTATTGCCCGTAAAATGTTTTTAGACAAAGAGCTTGAAAAAACATTTAAAGTTATCCAAAACACAGCGCCGTCAAGCGGTTTTTTTACCTATGGCGAATTCTTTTTTAATGAAAAACAGACAAAACTGCTCAACATCACAACGACTCTGCTTTTCCTGCGTGAGAAGGGAACGCTTTGTTTGGCGCCTCACCCTCCAGAAAATGATACTATTCATAACAGCTCCAAAACTGACAGTGCTCTTTTTAATCTCATTGAGTATGTTACAACAGCACTCAAAGCGCAGGAGAAAAGCTTCAAAGCTTCTAAGTTTAAACTCGATGAGTTTTTAAAAGCATTGGACAGTGTTGTCATCATCTCCCGAACAGATACGAATGGCATCATCACCTATGTGAATGAACAGTTTGAAGAGATAAGTGGTTACACGAAAGAGGAACTTATAGGAAATGCGCACAGCATAGTCCGTGACCCAAATGTTCCTGATGAGACTTTTGCTCAGATGTGGCAGACCATTAAAAAAGGAAATATCTGGAAAGGAGAATTTTCCAATCGTGCAAAAGACGGGAGTATATATTATGTTAAATCTTCAATCATTCCCATTCATGATGAACATAGTCAAATCATAGAGTATATGGCTATACGTGAGGATGTGACATCGTTGGTGGAGAGTAGAAAAAAGGCTGAGGAAGTGGGTGCTGCACAGGCCATGTTTTTGGCAAATATGTCGCATGAGATTCGTACCCCGATGAACGGAATTCTTGGTTTTTCAGAACTGCTTGCCAAAACAAAGCTTGATGCAACACAAGAAAAATATGTAAAAGTCATTGGAAGCTCTACAAAAATACTCTTAGATATTGTTAATGATATTCTTGATTCTTCAAAAATTACCAGTAAAAAAGTTGTTTTTGAAAAAATTGCACTCAACCCTTTTGAGGAGTTTATGACAACATATGAACTTCTGAAATCAATGGCGCAGGAGAAGGCAATCAACTACACTTTAGAGATAGATGAAAATATCTCCAAATGCCTTTTAAGCGATGCTACGCGGCTGAGACAGATTAAGATTAATCTACTTTCCAATGCCATCAAATTTACACCACGCTTCGGAGAGGTGAAATTTAGCATACAACTTTTAAAGAGCGATGCAGAGAGACAAACACTGCTCTTTAGTGTACAAGACAGTGGCATCGGCATCCCCGAAGCAAAATTAAAAGAGATTTTCAAACCTTTTTCTCAGGCAGATGTCTCCACCACAAGAAAATTCGGCGGAACAGGATTGGGACTCAGCATAAGTTCTGATTTAATCAAAGCTTTTGGAAGTGAACTACAAGTAGAATCAACTGTAGGGCAGGGGAGCAGGTTTTACTTTACGATGCATTTTGATCTATGTAAAGAAGAGGAGCTGCAAGAGGAGAGTTTGATTCAAGAAGTGTGCGAAAAAGAGGAAGATTGTGACAAGCTCCACCTTGAGGTCTTAGTAGCGGAAGATTATGATGTCAACAGAATGCTGATTGAGTCCATATTTCAAAAGTATAAAAATATCAGACTCTCATTTGCTGTTAACGGAAAAGATGCCATTGCTAAACTGCAGGAAAAAAAGTATGACCTTGTGCTTATGGATATCAACATGCCGGTTCTCAACGGTGCCGATGCCACACAGTATATACGTCAAAAACTCTCTCTTGATACACCGATAGTTGCACTGACAGCCAATGCTTTAGAGGGCGACAGAGAGAAATTTCTCAAATGTGGTATGAATGAGTACCTCAGTAAACCAATTGATATAAAAGAGTTGGAAAACATTTTATGTAAGTACTCAAAAACAGAAAATGAGATGCACTCTCTTTACATGGAGACTATTTTGGAACGTCTCAAAATGAAAATAGGCTTGAGTAAAGCGGTCTCTTTAAAACTTTTGCGAACATTTGTGGAGAGTTTAAAAGAGATAATTCCAGAACTTCAAGAGGCTCTGGAGTTAAAAAATACGCAAAGAGTCTATGAAACAGCTCATAAGTTAAAAGGTGCGGCAGGTGCGCTCTATATAGAGGAGATATATGAGATTATGCGTATAATAGAAGAGGCGGCACATAAAGGTGTCATACTTGAATGTGAGAAAGATATAGAGCGTATTTATGAGTATATTAAAATTTTAGACGCTGGTGTTGAAAATATCATTAAAGTTTAAATCACATTTGGATAAAATATAACATAAACACAAAGATGGGGTGAAATTTGCAAAGATTGATACAAAAAGCAAAAGATTTTAATGAATTGGTTATGTTTGAACACTCCATATTTTCACTGCCGTTTATTTTTATAGCCATGGTTGTGGCAGCGGATGGTTGGTTTGGATTTGCCCTGCTGATTTTGGGTGTGCTTGCTGCTCTTTCTGCGCGTAATTTTGCCATGGGTATCAACCGCTATGCAGACAGTGATATTGATGCAAAAAATCCAAGAACGGCAAATCGTCCTAATGTGGACGGACGTTTAGATAAAACGAGTATTCTTATTTTTGTTGTAGTGAATGCTTTGATTTTTATTGCCGTGGCATATATGATTAATTCACTCGCTTTTGCTTTGAGTGTTCCCATTTTATTTGTGCTTGCCTCTTACTCCTACTTTAAACGGTTTTCTGCTTTGGCACATGTCGTTTTGGGTGTGGCACTGGGACTCGCACCTATTGCCGGTGTTGTTGCTGTGAGTGCTTCGATTCCGCTTTGGTCTGTTTTACTCTCTTTGGGCGTTATTTTTTGGGTGGCAGGTTTTGATCTGCTCTACTCCCTGCAGGATATTGACTTCGACAAAGATAATGACCTTTATTCTATCCCCTCACGCTACGGTGCAGATGCAACACTTTTTATCTCTGCGCTTTTTCATGCACTTGCAGTCCTTTTTTGGATTCTCTTTGTTTGGGCGGCAGGACTTGGTTTTTTTGCGTATGTGGCTGCTGTAGGAAGTGGTTTTGTCCTTGCGTATGAGCAAAATTTGGTGCGACGCGATTTTATGCAGATAGACCGTGCATTTTTTACAGTCAACGGCTATCTTGGCATCGTCTTTTTTATTTTCATCATACTTGACAGGATGTGGGCATGAGTGAACCACGTTTAGTCCTCGCACCCATAAGCATACAATTTGCCGAAGCTTCACTTGCTAAAGAAGCGTATGAGAGAGAGTTTCAACAGCTGAGTGAGAGTGATGACGATCCGATATCGCAATGGCTCAAACTTGCAAAAGCAAGAGGCGATACAGCCGAAACAGATCCGGTACTTTTAAATCTTGTTGTAGAGTTGCACCGTAAAATAGATGGACTTGAAGCATTCTTGAAAAATGAGACGCCAAAACGGGCTTCATTGACCCAAGAGACCGAAATAGAGTCTATTGGCTTTGAGCATTTTAAACTGAAATCGCCTCTTTTAGAAGTTGGCAAAGAGTATTATGGGCGTGTTGCTATGCCGGTGCATCCAAAGCGTGACATCGGTGTGTTTTTCAAAGCCATTACTCCGCAGTTAGCAGAGATAGCAAAAATACATGAAAGAGATGAAAAAGAGTGGGCGGCATATATGACTGCACGTGAGCGAATACTTATAAGACAAGCAAGAGAGAAGAGACAGTGAACATAGAAAATTTTACTTTTAATATTGAATATGTCATCGTTGCGATGGCGGGAGTCATTTTATATTTGCTTTATTATGTCTACTCAAAAGATTCAGACTACTCTCGAAACATCCGTTCTGTTGCCTCAGTTGTGGAAGATTTAAACAGAGAACTTTTTTACTTGAAAAAACAGCTCAAAGAGACAGAATCTTCCATTGCAAAAGCGCCGACGCATATGAATGATGATGAGATTTATCAAGAGATAGAGCGCTCTGTTTATGATATGGTGCAGCCACTTTCGCTTGCACTTAAGCAGATCCAAAACAACATTAGTAGTATAGAAGTTGAGATAGAATCGCGTATGACACAACTAGAAAGCGGTGTGAAACAGATATCTATTCCCTCCTCTGTTCATGGAAATGATGATGAAAAAATCATTTCACTTTACAAGCAGGGCATCTCTGAAGATTCCATCTCAAAAGAGCTGCATATCTCCAAACCTGAAGTTGAATTTGTCTTGAAAATAAATAAGATTAAGTAAGTTATGACGGCAGATAGAAAACTCTTTACCTTGGTTTGTATCTTAATAGGTACAAGCATTATACTCTCTTATACCCTGACACCTTACACGACAATACTCTTTGGCGTGAGTGAGTTTCACTTTGTCATTAGACAGGCTATTTTTGGTTTTTTAGGCATTGGTATCATTTTTTGGCTTTCACAGCTAGATCCGGACAAGTGGCTCAAACCCATAGGATTTACACTCTTTTTCGGCTCTTTGATTTTGATGGTAGCGATGCCTTTTTTGCCTGAAAGTGTCGTAAGCGCAGTAGGCGGTGCAAAACGGTGGATTAAAATAGCCGGGTTTTCTTTAGCTCCTGTTGAGTTTTTTAAAGTGGGTTTTGTCTACTTTTTGGCGTGGAGTTTCTCACGCAAGTTAGGACACCATGCAAACATGGGACTCTCCAGTGAGTTTAAAAGATTTTTGCCGTATGCCGTTGTTTTTGTAGCTTCGATGTTTATTATCGCTTTTTTGCAAAAAGATTTGGGACAGGTCGTGGTTCTTGGTATAACACTTCTTTTTATGCTCATCTTTGCAGGAAGCAGTTTTCGATTTTTCCTTACTATTTTGGGTGGGATCTTTACAGCTATTCTCATCTTTATATTGACAGCGGAACATAGAATTCTTCGTATAAAATCATGGTGGTCTATAGCCCAAAACTCGGTACTTGAGCTCTTTCCTGCAGCACTTGCAGATAAACTGCGTGTTCCCGTTGAGGTGGAGCCTTACCAGATAGGTAATTCTCTTAATGCCATTCATAACGGAGGTCTTTTTGGGACAGGACTTGCCGATGGAACATTTAAACTCGGTTTTTTATCTGAAGTGCATACCGACTTTGTTTTAGCAGGACTTTCAGAAGAGTTTGGATTTGTCGGGCTTTTTTTCGTCGTTGTGGTTTTTATGTGGATGCTGCAGCGAATCTTTAAAGTAGCAAACCGGGTAGAAGATACAAGTCTCTACCTCTTTAGTATAGGAATAGGGCTGACTCTGGCATTTTCTTTTTTGGTTAATGCTTACGGTATTAGTGGGATTACGCCGATTAAAGGTATCTCTGTACCTTTTCTCTCTTATGGCGGTTCTGCAATGCTTGGAGCCAGTTTTGGTGTCGGTATGGTACTGATGGCCTCTAAAAAAGCGAAAATGGATTAAATATGAAGTTATGTGTAACAGGCGGTGGAACAGGCGGACATTTGATGATAGCCGAGGCTATTGTAGAAGCTGCTGTGAGTGACGGACATGAAGTGATATTTATAGGCTCAAAAAATGGACAGGACAGAAAGTATTTTGAACATAATTCTCCTTTTTCATATACTTATTTTTTAGATACAACAGGTGTGGTCAACCAAAAAGGTTTGGGAAAATTCAAAGCACTCTTGAAAATATTCAAAGCATTTCTACGCTCACGCAAGATACTTAAAAAGCATAAAATTCAGGCAACTTACAGTGTCGGGGGTTTCTCTGCTGCACCGGCTTCTTTTGCCTCACTCTCTCTCTTTATTCCGCTTTTTATTCATGAACAAAATGCTGTGGAAGGGAGACTCAACGGACTGCTGAAACGCTATGCAAAAAGTTTTGTTTCTGCCTATGATGAGCATTCCCCTATTCAAGGCTATCCTGTCAAAGAGATATTTTACAAAACGGCTCACTTGCGTGAGGAGTTAAAAACCATCATTTTTCTCGGTGGAAGTCATGGTGCAAAGGCCATCAATGATTTGGCACTGAGCGTTGCGTGGAAGCTGAAAAAAAGAGGCATTGCCATCATTCATCAAGCAGGTGAAGCTGATTATGAGAGAGTCAAAACAGAGTATGAAAAACTTGGTGTAGAGGCAGAACTCTATGCGTTTACAAAAGAGCTGCCAGAGTTGATAAACAGAGCAGATATGGCAGTCTCACGCAGCGGTGCATCAACACTCTGGGAACTGACCACAAACGGCTGTCCGGCACTTTTTGTCCCTTACCCGTATGCCGCAGGCGACCATCAGTACTACAATGCAAAATTTATAGTAGATAAAAATATGGGTTGGTGCGAGCGAGAAGGAGAGGGACTCAAAACAAAACTTTTACGCATCATCAAAGAGCCACAGCTGGGAGAAAAAAGCGAAAAACTTTTAGAGTATGCACAAAAAGATGTAGCACAGCAGATGATAAAAGATGTAGAGGCAAAAATATGATGAGAAGAAGTTTTGTTATAATACTTGTTATAAAGGCTCTAAAATGAATGAACAAATATTGCAACAGGTAAAAAATATAAAAGAGACACTGAAAAAAGATGGTTTCGTTATTGATGGTATTTTTGGTTCTTATGCTAGAGATGAATTTACGATGGCAAGTGATTTGGACTTGTTGTATCATTTAGAAGATGAATTTTATACCAAATATAATGGTTTTATGGGATTTAAAAAATTAGATGAGATAAAATCTTATATAGCTAAGAAAATAAATAAAAAGATTGATTTAGCTCCAAAAAACAATCTCTCTAAGACAGCAAAAAAATATATTTTAAATGAAGTGATTTATGTCTAAAAAATCTATGCAGGCTAAAATAGAGTTTATTTTGGAAATGATTGATAATATTGAGGAAATTATTAAAAGGCATCATGGAATCGTAAAAACTTTAGAAGATTTTGAAGGGCAGATGGCAGTTTTAATGGGCTTGTCTCAAATTGGAGAAACCCTCAAAAAACTTGACGATAAACTTGTACAACAGTACAATTTACAAGACGATAAAGATGGTGCATATTACACTCGAAATTACATTGTTCATGATTATGAAGGTGTAGATTTGGAATTTATAGAAAATATTTTAAGAGTCTATCTACCAGAGATGCAAGAAAAACTATTAAAATTACTGTCGATGACTGATATAAAACTTTTAGGTGGAGATGCAAATGATTCATGAATTAGCACAGGCTTTAGTAGATTTGATATTTGGCTGGGGGTATCTGGGGATTTTCATTATGATGGCTATTGAATCGAGTTTTATCCCTTTTCCTTCAGAACTTGTTTTAGTTCCGGCGGGTTATTTGGCAGCCAAAGGTGAGATGTCAATTGTGTTGATTATGACTGCTGCTTTGGCCGGTTCTTTGGTAGGGGCATATGTCAATTATTATCTTGCACGTACTTTGGGACGAAAATTTTTACTGAAATATGGAAAGTATTTTTTTATTAAAGAAGAGACACTTTTGAAAATGGAACTCTACTTTAAAAAGCATGGGCATATTTCTACTTTTACAGGCCGATTGATTCCAGGTATTCGTCAATTAATTTCCATTCCTGCAGGTTTAGCTAAGATGAATCTTGCAGAATTTACAATTTTTACATTTTTAGGTGCCGGTATCTGGGCTTTGATTCTTGTTCTTCTGGGCTATTTTATAGGTGAAAATCAGGGACTTATAAAAGAGTACTTAAAAGAGATTACGGCTGTTGTTTTTATAGCCGTTGTTTTTATTGGCTTGTTATACTACCGCTATCAAAAAAGAAAAGGATAAGCGATGAATTATATGTTTGCGCCGGGTTTTATCGGGACGAGAGCACCATTTTTTATGGATATAGTAACTTTAATCGTGGCTCTTTTACCTCTTTTAGTTTATGGAGCAATTCTTTTGGCTCGCGGAGGTAATTACAAATCGCATGCAGTCGTGCAAAACATTATTTTTATTTTCTCTGTTATTATCATTGGATATTTTGAGATGGGTGTACGCATTGGCGGCGGATTTGATGCTTTCATCTCTGACAGCGGCGTGTCGCATACCTATGCCTCTGTGGTTTTAGTTCTGCATATCTTAATAGCAACCGTGACTCTGTTTTACTGGGTGATGGTTATCGTCTATGCAAATATGCAGTACAGACAAAAAACACTTCCAGGACGTGCTTCACAGGGGCATAAGATTTTAGCCGTGAAGACTTTTGTCGGCATAGTGCTGACATCATTTAGTGGTATTTGGGTATATCTGCTATTATTCGTATATTAAGGGCACCTCTAAAAACCCTAGTAACTCTCAGCTTTTCAGAGGAGTTCGCAATCAAGGCAGCCTTTTGAAGCCCTAGCCATAGCTAAGGCAAGAAAGGATAACGCTGAGTGTGGACTCCTCTGCAAAGCCCGAAGGGAGGGATAAAAAAAGCGATCTTGCATAAAACTTTTACTCACCGTAGCTATGGCTACGCTAAGAAAAAGATTTTACACAATCTCATCTTTTTTTCTTCCCTCTGAGAGTTGCTAGGGTTTTTAGAGGTGCCCTTAAAATAAACCAAATAAGGATGAGAAATGATTGAAGTAGGAGAAAAGGCAGCTGATTTTTGTCTGCCAAATCAAGATGATGTTGAGATGTGTCTGCGAGATTTAAAAGGGAAGTGGATAGTGCTCTATTTTTATCCAAGAGACAATACTCCCGGATGTACAACGGAAGCATGTGCATTTACGGAAGCGGCACCGGATTTTTCATCTTTAGATGCCGTGATACTCGGTGTAAGTGCCGATACTACGAAAAAGCATAGAAACTTTATAGAAAAACATAATCTCGGTATTACACTTTTGAGTGATGAGAGCACAGAGATGATGCAAAAGTATGGTGTCTGGCAGCTTAAGAAGAACTACGGAAAAGAGTATATGGGCATTGTCCGCTCAACATTCATTATAGACCCTGAAGGAATAGTTCGTGCCAAATGGGAAAAAGTTCGTGTAAAAGAACATGTAGAAGCTGTGAAAGAAAAACTTGAAGAATTTCAAAAATAAAATGTTATAATTATTTATGATTAATTTTACATTTTTAGAAGTTACCGATAAAGAATTATTAGATAAAGTTTTTGCCTTCAGATATCAGGTATTAGAAGAGGTGTATCCGAAGTATCTGCAGGAAGTAGGTATTATAGGAGTAAAAGAGTATGATAAATATGATTCATATGCAGTACATTTTGCTGCTTTGAATGAAGAGAAAAAGGTGTGTGCAACAGTGCGTCTTATATATCACTCTCCGGTAGGTTATCCGACAGAAAACAGTACGCAATTTGATAATAGCAAGTTTGAGAGGGATAAACTGGGTGAGATGTCAAGGATATTTGTAGATAAAAAATACAGAAGTATAAAAAATACTAAAATCATTATACAGGCAGTGAAAGAATTTATGTATGTAAAAATGATGCAAAAGGGTATAGAATATACATATGGGTATCTTGAAGAGAGTTTTTTACGATTATTGAAAATTTATAAAATGCCGTATCATCCAGTAGGATCTATACATGAAGATGAAAATCTTGGTTTACGCTATCCATGTATATTATATACAGAAGAACTGAGTACAGCAAATCCGGAATTTATAAAACTGCGAGAACAAAAAAAATATGAAATATAAAATAAACTTTTTTTTATTAGCATGTCTAACAACTCTGCACCTTCAAGCAGATGATTTACGTGCTTCTCTCTTGAGTAATATGAAAGAGTTCGATACAATAGCTACACAGACAAAACAGAATGAACATTATCAACCTTATATTATCTCGGTATTTCATGGCAAAGAGCTTGAAAAACTCGGAGTTTCTAATCTAAAAGAAGCACTGACCCTTGTACCAGGTGTTGATATGGCAACAGATAATTTTAATAACCAAACACCTATTTTTAGAGGCTCAAATCCTTTTGCTTACGGACAGTCTAAACTTTTAATAGACGGAGTTGTCGTTAATAATCTTTTTTTTGATGCTTACTCCGAATATTTATCTATGCCAATTGAGATGATTAAACGCATAGAAGTTATTAGAGGTCCTGGCAGTAAAGTGGATGGTATTAATGCTTATGCCGGATCTATAAATGTTGTGACATATGCAGAAGATGTTGATGATTTTTTATCAAATGACAAACTTGTTTTTAAGTATGGCTCATATGATTACAGAATGGGTGGTTTTGTCAAAAACTTTAAAACACAAACACTTAAAACGCATATAGACTTTTACTATCAAAAAGATAATAAAAATATATCATCTGGTCCTGATGGAGTCTCTCAAGGCTCTTTAGGCTCAGCTAATGTAGGTTTGTCTCAATCAGGTGATGCTCCGCTATGGCTTGATGAGTATTCACTTGGACTAAACATGCAGTATAAAGAGTTTTCATTAAAAGCCCGTATATTACAGCATAAACAGGGAAGTGCTTACGGTATTAATCTTGCCTTACCGCAAAAAAGTGACAGAATCAAACTGCCGAGCTATTATGCGGAATTGGGATATGCTAAAAAAATAGATGATTTTCATGTAGATATAAAAGTAGGGGTAAAATATGATGCTTTTGATTCAAAAGCAAAGCTGGCACCTGATGATGTTAATCTTAGCGGAGTAGTCTTTCCTAATGGTGGATATGGTGAACATTATGCCAAACAAAGAGTACTTTATCAGTCTAGTTATTTAAAATATGATGGATTTATAAATCATCATATTACCTTGGGATATAGAGTGACGCAGGAAAAAACCATTGCTATAAAATCGAAACTCTCAAATTTAGCAACTGGTAATGCTGCTTTAGTTGATTATACAAATACACTGCCATTTTTTGATAAAGACGCTCGACGTACTGTTTATACTTTTTCGTTACAAGATACCTATGATGTTAATGAGAAACTGAGTGTTTTATATGGAGTAAATTACGAGCAAACATCCTATAAAAATGCAGGATTAGAACCGAGAGTTTCTTTTGTCTATCGTAAAGATTTTAAAAATATATTTAAAGCTATATATAGTTGTTCACACAGAAATCCTTCATGGCAAGAGATGTTTACAAAAAACAATCATGCAAGAGTAGGCAGTACAAATTTAGAACCGGAAAAGGTAACTTCGTATGAACTTGCATATATACGAAATTTCACGAGTGATTCTTATTTACAAAGTAATCTGTTTTATCTTGTAAACAAAAATCAAATATACAATTCGGCTGCTGATCCTGTATATAGAAATGTGGGAAAAACAGATATTTACGGTATTGAACTTGAATATAAAGGGCATATCTTTCCCGATGATGAACTCTATGCAAATTATGCATATATAGATGGAAGGTATACTGTTGATGGCGTTAGTACGAGTAATAGTTTGCCAAATGTTGCGCATCATTTGGCAAAAGGATATTATATTTACAACCTTAGTAGTGCTGTTTCTTTGGGTACAACATTGAAATATGTTGGTTCAAAAGAGAGAATGCCAACAGACTTACGTCCAAAGCTAAAGGCCTATACAACACTTGACACGGCTCTCAATTACAAGAACACTCACTATAACTATAGTGTGAATGTGAGTGTCAAAAATATTTTTGACGCCGATGTCAGGTATCCGTCTCCTCAAGGTACCTATGTACAAGACTATGCACAAGAGCGTAGAACTTTTTTAATTGCGTTTAAAAAGAGTTTTAGATGATGCGCATACTATTATTTATTATTTTATTTGTTCAAGCGCTTTTTGGATATAACTATAATGATTTATTGCTTAAGGCAGATGCCACAATTTTTCCAAAAATAATGGTTATGGATAAGAAAATAAAAAATAAACTTATAGATAATAAGATAATATATACCATTGTTTATAGTCCATGTGATTATGAGACTGCATTACATGTAAAAAAGTATATAGAGACTATTTTTAAAGACCATATTGATAAATACCCTTATGAAGTTGATTTAGTTGAATTTTCCCACCTCTGTTTAAATACGAAAGCATCTGCACTTTATGTTTTAAAATCATCAACACAAAATATTAAAAAAGCTGCAAATATCGCTCTTCAAAAGGGAATAATTAGCTTTTCTTACGATATAAATAATTTAAAATATGGTTTATTCTTTTCTCTTATTATAGAAAACTCAACAATACTCTATCTTAACAAAGAGTACCTACATTCAAAAAATATTGATTTTGTTGATTATCTACTTTCAATGATTAGATTTATAGATAAAAATAGTGTCTGATTTCATAATTATGGTAAAATAGTTTTAAAAAACAGAGGACTGTTGAATGAAAAAGGGAAAATTTCAATCATTATCATTTAAGATTATGAGTTCTATTATTCTTACTTCTATTATGATTATTATAGGAATTTTTCTTTCATTTGAAACAATTAATAAAAAAGCTTTTTATAATGTCGAACTTCAAAAAGCAAAATTAATAGCAAAAACCATAGAGCCTTTAGTTGCGATAGATATTTATCTCGGTATGCAAGATAAAATGGAATCTATTTTGAAAGAGCTGATAAAAAATAAAGATATTTTATCTGTTAAAATTCTTAAAAATAATAAACTTATTTATGAAGTAAAGTCTAAAAATAAATATAAAAGCCTTTTTGTAATCACATATAATATTATTCAGCCCAACTCAAAAAAGAAAATAGGGACTATTGCATTAAATTACTCAAACCATAATTATGAACAACTTGTATATAAATATACAAAACTGCTTATGATTATGCTTGTTGTACTTTTTGTAATATCTGTACTACTTAGTATGTATATTAAAAATATATTAAAACCTTTAAGAAGAATCGCCCAACTGTTACAAGGTTTTTCGCCA
>Ga0256829_1001252_pt1 | contig 21492 bp, 19 predicted proteins | sample 131447metaG_FD_185979 | JGI IMG/M metagenome (GOLD analysis project Ga0256829, IMG submission 185979) | Hydrothermal vent microbial communities from Lau Basin, Pacific Ocean - 131-447 | ecosystem: Environmental > Aquatic > Marine > Hydrothermal vents | place: Pacific Ocean: Lau Basin | collected...
AATACAATAGAGACAGCTCCTATTTTAAAAAATCCACCTTTTGGCTACACTAAACAAGATGATTTTTACAACTCACTCATACTTGTAGAGACTATGCTTACACCTAAAGAGCTACTGCGTTATGTGCTAAGAGTAGAAAAAGTGTTTAGACGTAAACGTCTTTTTAAAGATGGACCTAGAACACTAGATATAGATATAATATTTTATGAAAAAGTGAATATGGATACTCAAAATCTGACCATTCCTCATATAGGTTGGAACAAAAGAGCTTCTGTGCTTATACCACTTTCTAAGATGAAAAAGGTAGTAACATAATGCAAGAAATTTTTGTAGCAAAAGACCCAAAGAGTGCATATAAAGAAGCGGTATTAAAATATGGTTCAAAACTAGAACTCGTGTCTGCTAAACAAATTACACTTGAAGACGGAAAACTACATTGTGAAATTACAGTAGAGGTAGATGAAGATGCATTTTGGAACTCTTGTGATTTTATACCGACAAATAATGAAATAGATTTACAAGAAGAGATAGAAGTTCTTAAAAGCAAGTTAGCTAATATCAATAATGATACTGTTAAAACAGAAGATAATGGTGTATCTAATAGAGTTAAAAATCTATTTTCAGAAAAAGGTATCTCTATTAAGTGGCTGGACAATGTATATAGTTCTTTGCTAGGAAGTCATATTTTAAACGATGACACTCTTTTGGTTTCACATATATTAGAAGAGATAAACGACTCTTTAAAAGTTGTCAAAGAGTCGTTAGATAAACCTAAGATTATAATGCTTGTAGGACCAACAGGAGTAGGAAAAACTACTACTATAGCAAAACTAGCAGCACGTTATGCCTATATGCTGGAAAAACCCTACAAGGTAGCTTTTATAAATTTAGATAGCTACAAGATAGGTGCAGTTGATCAGCTAGGACAATATGCAGACATAATGCAAATAGAACATTTAGCGGTTAATTCTATAGAGTCGTTCATGAAGGCTCTTCATGACTTTAGCGAACATGACATAATTTTAGTAGATACCGCTGGTATGTCTCCTTACGATACTCAAAAGTTTATAAAAACAATAGAATACGTAAATTCAAATATACCAAGAGACATAGAGGTAAATCTTCTTTTGTCTGCTACAGTTAAGTATGAAGATATGGACGATATTTATAATAATTTTTCATTTTTAAATCTAAACTCCATTATCATCTCAAAATTTGATGAGACAAAACATTTGGGTACTTTGTTAAATTTTATGCTTCTTTATAAAATCCCTATGAGTTACTTCTCTATAGGGCAAGAGGTTCCAGATGACCTGCTAGTAGCCTCCAAAGAGTACTTGCTGGAGCGTTTTATAGGCGATTTGGATGGATAGTTAGATATGCACAAAAAGACTCAAGCAGAGCATCTTGCATCTTTGATGAAAAAATATAAAACTCCTCTCAAATATGAACTGGCTTTACCTCTTGTAAAGTTGTTTAGTTCGACGCTAAACACTCTATTGGTCAATGATGTTCTACCTTTAAAACTCAAAGTTTTTAAAGCTATACTCATTAGCAATAATAGATTATATGCAAATGTTACGCTTGTAAAAGAAAATGGTAAAATTGGACTTAAGGTATTAGATATATTAGATGAAAAAATCTCTAAAGAAAAAACAAAAAAATACAAAGTAGTTAAACTTTTATTTACTGATATAAAGACCAATACTTTAGAGGTGGGTAGTATAATAGATGTATCATGCATAGATTTTAAAAAAGTCTCTCTTGTATGCAAAAATAAAAAAATAGCAACAGCATCACTTGTAAGTATTGGTGGAGAAATAGCTATACAAATAGATAAGGTAGAAAACAATGCATAAAAAAGGCAAAGTCTTAGTGGGCATGAGTGGTGGGGTTGATTCCACAGTAACGGCTATACTTTTACAAAAAGATGGGTATGAAGTAGAGGGTGTATATATGAAACTTCACCACAAACCTGGTTACCATGAAGAGAACTATACCAAAGCACAACGTGTCGGAGATTATCTAGGCATTAAAGTTCATTTTCATGATTTATCAAATGATTTTAAAGAAGAGGTCTATGACTATTTTGTACAAAGTTACAAAGATGGACTTACCCCTAACCCTTGCGTAATGTGTAACCGCACTATTAAGTTTGGCAAGATGGTAGAGTTTGCCGACACCTTAGGCATAGAAAAAGTAGCCACAGGACATTATATTAAGTGCGATGGAGAGTTTATATATGCTGCTGAAGATGCAAACAAAGACCAAAGTTATTTTCTTTGTGAAGTAAAAAAAGAGGTTTTACCAAGACTTATATTTCCTTTGGGTACATGGGTGAAACCAGACGTAAAGGCGTATGCTTCTAACATAGAGGTACTTAAAGACTTTGCTACTCAAGCAGAAAGTTCAGAAATCTGTTTCGTAGAAAATACCTACGATGAGATACTTTCTAAACACATGGATATAGATATACCTGGTGAGACAGTAGACACTGAAGGCAATGTAGTAGGAACACACAAAGGCTACATGCACTACACCATAGGAAAACGCAGAGGTTTCACAGTAGATGGTGCACACGACCCACACTTTGTACTAAAAATAAACCCTAAAAGTAACCAAATAGTAGTAGGAACCAAAGAAAAACTTGAAGAGAATGCTTTTGAGGTTAAACAGATAAATCTATTTAAGAAACTCATAGAATTTGAGTGCATGGTAAAAGTACGCTACCGAACCACTGCCGTACCCTGCCATGTACTAATAGAAGACAACAGAGCAAAAGTAACACTCAAAGAACCAGTATTTGGACTAGCAAAAGGACAAATAGCAGCCTTTTACGAAGAAGACAAATTACTAGGGGGTGGTGTTATTTGCTAGTGTAAAAGCTTGTTCTAAATCTACACAATTGGCATTTTAAAATACAGAAATACTTTCTAAAACATTAAAATATAACGGAAAAGTCTTTGCTGTACACTCTGGCTCATTTATAGTTACAGAGGCATCGTCTAGGGCAAGTAAAGAAAAGCACATAGCCATTCTATGGTCATTATAGGTGTCTATAGCAGCGTGTTTTAGTTTTTTAGGAGGTGTAATCTTGAGATAGTCCTCTCCCTCCTCTACTATAGCACCAACTTTTCGTAACTCTGTAGCCATGGCATAGAGTCTATCTGTCTCTTTTACACGCCAATTATAGATATTTCTAAGTGTTGTTGTTCCCTCTACAAAAAGTGCGGTAGTTGCTATGGTCATAGCAGCATCTGGAATGTGATTAAAATCCATATCTATAGCATTCAGTTTATTGCGTGTTACGGAAACATAAGTCTCACCCCAATCTACTTTTGCCCCCATTTTTTCCAAAACATCTACAAACTGTATATCGCCTTGTATACTACTTTTCCCTATGCCTGTTACTTTAACGCTACCACCTTTAATGGCTGCTGCGGCTAGAAAGTATGAAGCTGAACTAGCATCTCCTTCTACCATAAACGTATCTACTGCTTTATATGTTTGACCTGCTTTAATGATAAATGTTTTGTAATTATCATTTATAACAACAACGCCAAAGTCTTTCATGATGTCTAATGTAATATCTATGTATGGCTTAGAGACAAGCTCGCCAATAATAGTAATTTGCATATCTCTTTTAGCCATAGGTGAAGCCATAAGAAGAGCTGTTAAAAATTGACTAGAGATAGCACCATCTATACTAATATCCCCACCCTCTAATCCATTTGCCTCTATTTTTAGTGGGGGATAGCCATCGTTTTCCAAATACTCTATATCAGCATTTGCTTGACGCAATGCATCTACTAAATGCCCTATAGGTCTCTCTTTCATTCTTGCTTCACCAGTTAAAGTGTAAGTTCCTTGACCCAAACATAGTGCTGCACAAAGTGGACGCATAGCAGTACCAGCATTACCTAAAAATAATTCTTGTGATTTATCACTATTTATAGCTCCAGCATTTCCTACAACAATACACTCTGTTTTGTCATCAGACAGGTTATATTTTACACCTAACTGTTTTAATGCATCTAACATATACTTTGTGTCATCGCTTTGTAAAAGATTTGTGATTTTTGTAACTCCCTTTGCTAAAGAAGCTAGTAATAATGCTCTATTAGAAAGACTTTTAGAACCTGGTATATTAACCTCTCCATCTATTTTAGATATGGGTTTTAAAAAAAGAGTATTCATGAGATGGCTTCTACCTTTTTTATCTCTTGTATTTTATCTATTACGTTTTGAACTATCCAATCAGGGGTAGATGCTCCAGCAGAAATACCGCAAAGCTTTTTATCATCAAACCAAAATGCATCTAGTTCACTCTCATTTTCTACAAGATAGGAGTCTTTGCAGTCTCGCTTACAAATACTATGAAGTTGTTTAGTATTTGAAGAGTGTTTTCCTCCTATTACTATCATCACATCTGCCACTTTTGCTAGTTCTGAAGCTGCATCTTGATTTTCAAATGTTGCATTACAAATAGTGTTAAATACACGTATCTCTTTTCGTGTTGCCATAAGTGTAGTTACTATTTTAGCAAAGTCTTCAGGTTTTTTGGTTGTTTGTGAAACTACTGCAACTTTTCCACTAAGAGGCAAACCATCTAGCTCTTTAGGCTCTAGTACTATAAAAGCATTGTCCAAATCTTTAGCATAACTTACCACACCCTTTATCTCTGGGTGTTCAGCGTCACCAAAAATGACAATACTATAGCCCTCTTCACTCATCTTTTTGACTATGTTTTGAGGAGTAGTTACATAGGGACAAGTAGCGTCTATCACTTTATGCTCTTGAGCATTGAGTGCTTCTAGCTCATCTTTAGGTATGCCATGAGTACGAATAACTACGGCATCATCTGTTTGTATGTCATTTAGGTTTTCAGCTAGACCTATGTTGAAACCCACCTTAAGACGATTTATCTCATCTTTATTGTGTATAAGTGGACCATAAGTAACCGAACCTTTATGTGCTTCGGCTATCTCTATAGCACGTTTTACACCAAAACAAAATCCATAACTAGATGCTAATTGTATTTTCATAACCCTATCTCAATTTTGCGTTACACTTACTTTTAAGTACAGTCATAATTTCATTCATGACAGACTCAATATCTGAATCTTCAAGTGTTTTTTCCATGGATTGTATAAAGAAACGAACTGTTAAGGATTTTTTATCTCCTAATGTGTCATCTTCGTAAATATCTACTGGATAAACATCTTTAAGCATATCTAGCTTAAGTTCATTTAGCACTCTAGCTACCTCATAATATCCCATAGATTTATCTATAACAACAGACAAGTCTTTATAGACACCTTGAAACTTAGATATAGGAGTAGCATTAATATGTTTAGGCAACAATGCGTCAAAGTCAATCTCTGCTACAAATGTAACAGGTATACCATACTCATCTTGAACGCTAGGGTGAAGCTTGGAGATAAACCCACAAACTTTACCATCAATTATTACATTAGCAGACTGGTAAGGGTGTAAGAGTCCATTGGTGTAGGTAGATGGCTCAAGTTCAAAAGCACCTATGACTGCACCCACTTTTTGGGTAAATGTTGCAAAGTCTATAGTCGTTGGCTTTCCTGCGTTTCTTACATTTTCGCCTTCACTTTGTCCAGAAAAGACAAAAGATATTACTTCGCTTTGCTCTCTTTTGCTTCCAAAAATAGCCCCTATCTCAAATAGAGGTATATGCTTCTTGGTATAGCTTACATTACGTTTAACAGCATTAAGCATATTTACCAAAATAGTTGAACGCAAGGTATTTAGCTCTTCTGCTATAGGATTTGCTAACGCTAACTCCTCTTGCGTCGTTGGAAAATTATATTTTTCCAATAATGTCTTATCTGAAAACACATACGAAACATTTTGGTAAAACCCAGCTCCTACGGCACGATTTTTAAACTCTTTTTTAGCCTTATATCTATCGGTAGTGGTGTTTAGTCGTGCTTGTTCTGCAAATACAAATGGCTTTGCTTTGATGTTGTTAATACCAATAATCCTAACTATCTCTTCTGCTACATCTTGAATATGCTTAATGTCGTGCCTAAAGAGTGGTACCACAACTGCTATTGTATCTTCTGCCATTTTAGAAATTTTAAATCCTAATTTTTGAAGAATGCTAACAATTTTAGATAGCTCAATATCCATACCTACAATGGAAGATATTTCTTTTGCATCCACTATAATCTTTGCATGTTCTCTTTCTGAACTTACATCTAAGGAACCCTCATAGCAAGAAATATCTGCATGCTTATCTACAAGAGAAGAGAACATCAAAAGTCCAAATTCCAAATCTGGATTAGAGCCTCGAGAAGTTTTATAGTACAGGTCATCTGTTTTTAGCTTAGTGGTTGAAACTGCTTCTGACAAAGTATCTGGGTTTATATAACTAGCTTCTATTAGTAGTTCTTTTGTATCATCACTAGCTACACTCTCTTCAGTTTGATTTACTCCAACAATGGAACAAATTTTATCATTTGCTAGTATCTGGGTAATGCCTTTGGCTTTTACTGTTGGTAATACCACAACTTTTTTATCTTCATTGTGAAAACAACTACTCTCGTACCCACGTAAAATTACACCTGTCGTATGAGTAGCATAAGCAAATAAAGAAGATAGATTATCTTTTGCTTCCACGCTCACCATCGCTAAACGTAAATCAATAAGAAAACTGCTCTTGACACTCTCAACTGTTGCAAGTTTATAGCATAAATCACTATCCATCTCACCACTTGTGTGTATCTCAGCAGCTCTTGCTATGCCTAGTTTCATTTTTTCTTTCTGTTTATACTCAAAAGGCTTAAGCTCTATGTTTAAAGCAGAAGACAAATCTCTAGCAACCCCATAAACAGAGAGACAATCACCACGGTTTGCAGTAAGTTCTAGCTCTATAATGGTATCTGCTACTTTATCATAGCTACCAAATTCACGACCTACCTCAAGCTCTCCGATACTATCATCTAGTATCATAATGCCTTTACCCATATCTGGTAATCCTAGTTCACTTGAAGCACAAACCATACCTTCAGACTCAACACCTCTAAGCTTGGCATGTTTGATTTTAAAATCACCAGGTAAAACTGCACCTATTGTAGCTACTGCTACATACTCTGCATCTACTACATTAGCTGCACCACATACTATCTGTCTTGTGCCTGACCCTACATCTATTTGACATACATTTAGCTTATCTGCATCGGGGTGCTTTTCACATGAAAGTATTTTACCCACTACTACTTTTTGGTTGATTTTAATCTCATCTATACTATCGACTTCAAGCCCAATGCTATTAAATGTTTCATAAAGCTTTTTATTTGAAACTCCACTAAGGTCTATAAATTCCTGTAACCAAGATCTTGTAATTATCATCTAAACTGCTCCAATAGTCTTATATCTCCCTCAAACAGACTTCTTAGGTCTGGTATCTTATGCATAAGCATTGCAAAACGCTCTACACCTAAACCAAAAGCGTAACCACTTACATCTTTATATCCTACTGCTTTAAAGACATTTGGATCAACTATCCCACAGCCTAGTACTTCTAGCCAGCCTGTATGCGAACAGATGCGACACCCTTTGCCTTCACAGAAAATGCAAGATATATCTACTTCAGCAGATGGCTCGGTAAACGGGAAAAATGAAGGACGAAAACGTACATCAACATCGCCAAACATATATTGTAAAAAGTCTGTAAGGATTGACTTCAAGTTTGCAAAACTCACTTTTCCTTTTTCATCAACTACCAAACCTTCTACTTGATGAAACATAGGTGTATGAGTAACATCAAAATCACGTCTAAATACAGTACCAGGGGCTATCATTCTGATAGGAGGCTTTGTCTCAAGCATCGTACGTATCTGTACTGGTGAAGTATGAGTTCTTAGTAATCCACCATCTTTAAAGTAGAAAGTATCTTGCATATCACGTGCGGGGTGGTACTTAGGTAGATTTAATGCTTCAAAGTTATGAAAATCATCTTCTACCATAGGACCATCTTCTACAGAGAAATTTAGTGCTACAAAATAATCAATAATCTTATCCATAGTCTCCATAACAGGATGCAAGGCACCTTTTTGAGCCAGTGTTCCATACAAAGAGACATCTATCTCTTCAGACTTTAAAACCCTCTCTATTTCTTGAGCCTTTAAAGCCTCATAATGTGCATCAAAACTTGCCTGAAGAGCTGATTTGTTTTCATTTAATCCCTGTGCAAAAGCTTTTTTTTCTGGGCCTGGTACATCTTTCATTTTAGCAAACTGTGCTGCCAAGACACCTTTTTTACCAAAAAGCTCTATACGCACTTTTTCTAAACTTTCAAGCGAATCTGCTTGAGCTATTTTATCTTCTAATTCTTTCATTGTTTTCCATGTAATTTTGTAGTAATAGCCGTGATTTTACCCAAAAAATCATAATAAGGTGATTTATAACACTTTTTGTGTGATATAATTAGACAAAAAGGATACATTCATGTGTATATTTTGCAAAATAATAAACAAAGAAATCCCAAACAACACAGTGGCGGAAAATGACAACTTTTTAGCTTTTCACGATTTATATCCAAAAGCTCCTATCCATGTACTTATAATACCAAAACAACATGTAGATTGCTTTCAAGATATTTCACCAAAAACTATGGCAAACATGACCACATTCATGCAAGAAGTAGCAACTAAAATCGGTGTAGACCAAACTGGATACAGACTCATAACAAACAATGGTGAAGACGGAGGACAAGAAGTAGGACACCTACATTTTCATATGTTAGGCGGTGGGAAAATAGCATGGGATCACTCTCATGAGGACAATCATAAGAGTTTGTAGTTGCGACCATGTCGCACGTCAAATCTCAATTTGAACTTGTGGCAATTTTAAAATTGTATGGGTATATAAATTTTGTTTTATCGTGTGGCATAGTCACACCTACTCGTCAATCTCTTCTAACTTCAACTCATACTTTGCCACAATCTCCTCATCTGCTTCAGTTGCAATCTCTAACTTCTCAAACAAAGCATCTATCTCTTGTTGCACAAGCCCAACTTCTTTAGAATACTCCATAATGGCATCGTTATCACCATTGTTTGAAGCTTCTGTTAAAATCTTATTTTTCTTAGCCATCTCAACTTCTAATTTCTCTATCTTCTCTTCACACTCTTTTATCTCTTTAGTGTAAGGCTTACGCTCTTCATTACGCTCTTTTGTCACAGCCTTACGAAGTTTCTTACGTTCTTTGTAGTCCATTTTAGATTTTTTCTTCTTAGGCTTAGCATTACCCTCTTCCTCTTCCCAGCCTATTTTTTCTAAAAAGTCTGCGTATGTTCCATCAAAATACTCTGCTCCACCCTTATGGAAGATGATGAGTGCATCAGCTAGACGATGAAGCAACATCTCCGAGTGTGTAACCATAATGAGTGACCCCTCAAATACATCAATAGCATCTGCTAATGCATCTATGGACTGCATATCTAGGTGATTGGTAGGTTCATCAAGAAAGAGTACGTTTGCAGGACTAGCTATAATCTTTCCTAGCATTACTCTGCTTCTCTCTCCACCAGAAAGTACTTCTATTTTCTTGTCTCCTAGCTCACCAGAAAACATCATACGTCCTGCTATATTACGAGCTTGCGGAATGCCTACCTCTTTGCTCATTGAGGCTATCTCTTCAACTATGGTAACTTTGGTATTGAGTCGTTCTATGTTTGTCTGTCCAAAGTGTGCAAACTGCGTAGATGGGTGAAACTCTAGGCTACCTTGTTGTTCTTTCATCTCGCCTGCTATGTAGTTGAGAAGGGTAGATTTACCCTTGCCATTCTTACCTATAATCGCTAGACGCTTGCCCTTTTCCATGGCAAAAGTAATGTTTTGAAACAGTGGTTCTTTTGGGTTGTAACCAAAGCCTAGTTCATTTGCACGAAAAAGTATCTTAGCGGGTGTATCTTTATAATTAAAGTTAAAAGAGAGGTTAGTATCAGTTGCTAAATCGTCCATCTCTTCCATCTTGTCTAGCTCTTTTTGTTTAGACTGAGCGAGAGCTGCTGTACTAGCTCTTGCCTTGTTACGTGCTACAAACTCTTCAAGTTCTTTACGCTTTTTATCTTGATTTGCTTTGGTTTTTTCGTATGTTTCATCTGCAAGTTCGAGTGTGCCATAATACTTGTAACTATCGCCACTAACAAGGTGCAAATCTTTACGTTGTACTCCCATTGTGTGAGTAGTTACAGAGTCCATAAAATCTCTATCGTGAGTAATGAGTATAACTTCGCCATCAAACTCTTTAATGAACCCCCTAAGCCATCTTAGAGAGAGAATGTCAAGATAGTTAGTAGGTTCATCAAGTAAAAGCATATTTGGTTCAGTTGCCAAAAGTTTCACAAGGTTAATTCGTATTTGGTACCCACCAGAAAAACTCAAAGGGTCTTTGTCTAAATCTTCTTCCGAAAATCCTAGACCAAAAAGAAGTTTCTCTATCTTGTAAAAATTCCACTGCTCATCTTCTGACAAAACCAATGCACACTCTTCACGTACTGTAGGTTCTGTAAAGACAAGGTGTTGTTTGAGTGTTCCTATACGATAATTTTTAGGAATGCTAATAGAACCGTTATCATAAGGTTCTTCGCCTAGTATCATCTTAAATAATGTTGATTTTCCAGACCCATTACGTCCCACAAAACCTATCTTCTGTTGTGATTGCATTTTAAAGTTCACATCATTAAAAAGTGTTTGTCCACCAAAGCTTTTAGAGAGGTTTGTTAGTTGTATCATAGTTAGCTCTTCCGTTTTTTTGGAATTATATCTAAATATAATCTTTTAATCATCAAAGTTTATACGCTCTTTTTCAAAAACAAGTGGTCTTTTCAAGACTTGCGTATATATCGCCCCAATATATTCTCCTATAATACCTATGAAAATAAGTAGTATGGAGAACATTAAAGACGACATAATAAGTAATGGAGCCATGCCTAAAGACATAGAATTCCAATATAATAATTTGGCTATAAAGTAACCCGCACCAACAACGATACTTACAAAAGAGAAGAAAATACCTATGAATATTGCCATTCTTAGAGGAACTTTTGAATTACTAATTATTCCCAATATCGCTACATCATATAGTGAATAGAAATTATTTTTACTAATACCTCTTAGTCGTATTGGCTGGTCATACTCAATTTTAGATATATTAAATCCTGCTTCACCAATCATAGTCCTAGCAAAAGGATATGGATCGTCCATTTTTATAAGTGCATCTATTATTTTCTTATCATAGAGACCAAAGCCTGTAAAATTTTTAAATACTTCTACCTCTGAAAGTGAACTCAATATATCATAATAAAGTTCTCTTATTTTAAACATAATCTTATTCTCTGCACTACTTCTCTTTATGGCAATCACAGTCTCATAACCCTCTTCCCATTTTTTAACAAAATCTATTATCATCTCTGGTGGATCTTGCAAATCTGCAACTAAAGAGATTACTGCATCTCCTTTTGCCTGTAGCAAACCATAAAAGGGAGATTTTATATGTCCAAAATTTCTTGAGTTTACTATTATTTTAACTCTTTTATCTTTTTTTGCTATATCTTTCAACATATCTACAGTAGCGTCATCTGAACTGTTATCTATAAAAATATGCTCATATTTATAATTTGATAAATCTGCTTCAAATATCTGTCTTACTTTGTCATATAAAAGCTCAATATTATCCTCTTCATTAAATGTTGGTGTAACGATACTAATTGTTTTCATATTTTCTCCTATATACATAAAATTTGTTCAATAAAAACGATATTATAGCATTTGGGAAAAGTGATATAAACCCAGATGAATAGTTATCAAATCCATAACCTTTCAGTATTTTAATTAGCCAAATACCTATAAAAAATACTACTATATAAACAATTATAAATCTAAATATCAAGCTATTATCACTATCTTTAAATACTAATCTTCCAATAGTCTGAAAATTAAACAAAACACCCAATATTGTTGCAAATAGCGATGCTAAAATGTAACTAAATCCAAAAAATATAAACATAGCATAGAGTCCATATCCGACAATAGTATTTAAGACTCCTACAAAAATAAATCTAATAAACTCTTTTTTAATCATATTTAGCCACAAACTCTTTTATGGTCTTAACCATATAACTAATAGCATCACTACTCATATCTGGATACAACCCTATCCAAAAACTATCATTCATGATCGTATCTGTATTTTGTAGTTCTCCCACAACCCTATAGTCTTCATCTTCTGTCATATCTTCAAATAGAGGGTGTTTTAAGATATTTCCTGCAAATAGATTTCTTGTTTGTATATTATTTTTTTCAAGATGAGTTGATATATCGTTTCTTGTAAATTTTGCCTCATCTTTAACAGTCATCAAAAATCCAAACCAACTAGGGCTAGAGTTTGGTGTTGCTTTTTGAATGGAGATATACTTTTCTAATTCCTTTAATCCATCTGCCAATAGTTTATAGTTATTTTTTCTTTTTTCTATAAACATAGGTAACTTTTCAAGTTGAACCACACCAATGGCAGCTTGCATATCTGTAGCTTTTAAGTTAAACCCAAAATGACTATACACATACTTATGGTCATAGCCTTTCGGCAAAGAACCAAACTGTTTAGAAAACCTTGAACCACAAGTATTGTCAACTCCACTATCGCACCAGCAGTCTCTTCCCCAGTCTCTTATACTAAGCATTATTTTTTTAAGTAGTGGATTGTTAGTATATACCGCTCCACCCTCTCCTGTAGTCATATGGTGTGGTGGATAAAAGCTACTTGTACCCATATCTCCCCAAGTTCCTGTTGGTTTACCATCATACATAGTACCCAATGCATCGCAGTTATCTTCTATGAGCCAAAGATTATGCTTATCACAAAATGCTTTAATGGTTCTTATGTCAAAAGGGTTCCCTAAAGTATGTGCAATCATAACGGCTTTTGTTTTAGGACTTAATGCTTTTTCTAATTTAGTTGCATCTATATTTACATGAATTAACTCCATATCTACGAATACTGGCACTGCTCCATATTGAACAATAGGCGAAACAGTAGTAGGAAAACAAGATGCAACGGTAATAACCTCATCACCTCTTTTTACTTGTCTCTCTTTAAGTAAAGGAGAGGTTAAAGTATAAAAAGCTAAAAGATTTGCAGAACTTCCGCTATTGACTAAAAATGCCCATCTAACATCTAAATATTCGGCTAGTTTTTTTTCAAACTGTTTTGAATAGTTTCCATAAGTAAGCCAAAAATCCAAAGAGCTATCTACAAGATTTATCATCTCTTTTTCATTAAAAACACGACCTGCGTAATTTACTCGACTTTTACCCTCTATAAACTTTTTATCTTGCTTTGGCTTATGCACCAATTCATAATACTCTTTTGTTTTGTCAAATATTTCTTGCTTTAATTGTTCTTGTTTGGTCATCTATTTTTCTCTTTTCCACATACTATCAATTTTTTTCAAATATGGGTCATTTATAATTATATTTTTATCTATACTATTAATATTATGACTGAGGTATCTCATCATCTTTGCTATCGCATCTTTATGAGAAGTAAACTTAAAGTCGCCTATCTCTTTTATGAGCCTATCATTATTTGAGCTATATTCATTATTTAAACCGTCATTTAAAACTTTAATATCTGATTTAAAATCACTTACTTCATTTACTAAATTTGCTAAAGCTAACAAGTCTACTTTTTTGCCTGTTGTTACATTATATATTTTTTCTTTCGACTTATTTACTATAAACCAATCTATGATTTCTAATAAATCATCTATATAAATATAATCAAAATAGACATTTTGATTTATGATTACAGGTAATTTCAAAAGATTTTTTACGATAGTATTAGAGATAAACTTATATCTATAATTCTCATACTCTCCATAAGCTCCAAAAATCCTAAGTTGAATAATTTTATCTGATTTTTCTATATATTTCGATGCAACTGACTTATAAAAACCATACTCATCAAAGGGTTGATTTTTCAAATAATCCTCCTCTTTGGCATCTACTATAGGCTTATGCTTTCCATACTCTGCACCACTACCAAACGAGATAATTTTTTTTACATTTTTTTCATGTTTTGCTATATTGAAAAACATACGTAAATTATACTCTGTTACATTTTTCATATCAATAGTATCTCTACCGCCACCACGATTTGCAAGGTGAATGATTATATCTATTTTATTTGATAAAATATAACAATCCACATCTTCTTCGTTATGTAAATCCAACACTTCTATTGATGGGGTAAAAAGTTTATAATTTTTATAATGATTTTTCAAATACTCTTTTAAGTGTGAACCCACAAAGCCATTTGAACCAGTAATTAATATATTCACAAGTAAGCCTAGTCTTCCAAAATAGCCGTAGAATGCTCAGCATATTTGATAAGTTGTTGCACAAGGTTTGTCTTTAATCTAGTTAACTCATAACCGCCATTTACACCAACCTTTTTCAATATAGACTCTAAAGAAATGTTTCCATCATGCCACTTTCCCCCTAAACCCAATAGCGTTGCATCTGTATATCTACACCCCTTTGCTAAAGCTACATCTAAAAGCATCTCACCTGTTCCATTTTTATCATGAAGATGCATGCCTACTTCTATGCCCTCTGCTTTTACTACATCAATAGTATTTGTTACAAAATCTGGGGTAAATACACTCTCTGTGTCTGCAAAATATACTACATCTACACCATGTTTTTTACTAAATTTTGCAAATTCAATATTTTTTTCTATTGTATTGTAGCCTGCACTAGTAAAATTTATAAATAATTCATAGCCATTTTCCTGTACATCCTCTATTTGTCGTGCCAATACGTTAAAGTCTGTTTCATGAGATCGAGTAATAATACGTATAGTATCTATAACACTATCTTTTTGAGGTACTAGCTTAGATAGTGGACGCTGTATATCACGCATAGACGATATTTTTGTCCAATTCTTAATAGGTGCAAAAATTTTATTTATAGCGTCATTTTTTTCACTACAATACCTAAAATCTCCACGTTTTGGATCAGCTTCATTATTGTGAAAAAAACCTAGTTCTATGTAGTCTATACCCTTACCATGTGCAAACTTATAGACATCTTTTGCAAAACTAGAATCAAAATACCACCCTGTTTGGTATCCAATCTCTCTTAATGTACAATCAAATAGTGTTAAATTATTTTTCACAATCAATTACCTCTTTTTATTAAATGCTTATCTTGGTAAGCGTAGTACACAAGCCCGAAACCATTATATTCATATAGTCTCAAATAAAATTTATAGCCCAAATTCCAACTACTGATCAAATCTGTAATCGTCCATAGGTCATCAAATTTATGATATGCTGAAATAGCCAATATAGGTTTATTTTTTCTAATCAATTCTTCTGCTCCCAAAAGTGCATCTATCTCCGCACCTTCTATATCCATTTTTATAAAATTAGCCTCATAATCCAATAAAACCTCATCCATAGATACAACTTGTATAACAACATCTCCACTGTCATCTATGTGAGAAGCTGACCCCTGCCCACTACTAAAACGCAACTGTTTTGAAGTGCCATAGACTCCACAAGGATATATAAAACCGCTTATAGCATTAGTAGACTTTAGATTTTTACTAAGCTTGGCGATATTATCTGTATCTGGCTCAAAAGCAACAAATGAATTGAGCTCTATATTGTTATTGATTAAGTGCATAATCGTATCTCCATCATAAGCACCACAATCAATAAAATTTAATGGTGGATATTTTATGACAATATCATCTGGTATATATTGGGTCTTAAAATTTTGTGGTTTTTGTACTATGCTTAGGTCTCTACTAAATCTATATTCAACAATATTTTGAAATAGCTTTTTAGAGTGCTCATCTTCTAATTTTTCATAAGCAGAAAATAGTTTATCTTTATGCTTAGAGAGTTTTTTTGTAGATGTTAACCAAAAGTGATCACCCATACTTTTATGGAACATATCAATAAATTGAAGTGGATTTACTATATCTGAAAAACCAAAACTTCTAATATTCTCTTCGATCTCTGACAAATCTACATAGGCATTAAATATCGATAAAATACATGTAGAATTATTTTTTATATCATCAGTTACTCTTTTATCATCTATGGATATAACATGGATATTGTCAATAACTAAATTATCTTTGTATTTGTTTTGATCTATTATGAAAATAATTTCATATCCACATCTCTTTAAGGCTACCAAACACTCTTTTGCAAAATTTCCAGCACCATACAAAACAACTTGTTTTGATAACTGTAAATCTTCTTTAGTATTATTATCAATAATTTTTGTTAAAAACATTACTACTCCTCTAATGGCTCTATTATCATATTTTGTTTAAATATTTTTCTATCCAAAAAAGGATACATATCTTCTAATGGTTTTGAAACCATTGTACCATCTCTTCTAAGTTCAGATGATAATTTTGGTTCCATTTTTTCGTTTGCATCCAAAAGAACTTCACATATAAATGCCTCTTTTGTGTTATATATTGAGTTTAATTCATTCTCTAAATCATTTTGATTTGTAATTTTGAAAAATTTAAAATCATAAAGATATGCTAATTTCCCCAAAGATGGGAAACTAACCCCACTAGACGCATCTGAACCAACTTTAAATCCATCAAAAAAATTACTTTGTGTATTTTTAATAGAGGAGTAGCCATTATTGTTTAACACAAATAATTTAATTAGTAATTTATTATGCTTAATGGTTTGAAGTTCTTGAATGTTCATCTGCAAACTACCCTCTCCAGTAACACAAACAATACTCTCTTTATTGTTAGCAACACACGCTCCTATAGAAGCTGGTAAATCATAACCCATAGCTGCAGAACCAGAATTTTCAATAACCCTCTGCTCATCTTTGGTTGTTAAACATTGATACGAAGATACACTAGCCGTTGCATTTGCAAAAACGAAAACCTCTTTTTTATGAGAAATATTAGACAATACTGAAAAGAAATTATACGAATTAACATAATTTTTATCCAATATCTTATCTGCTGTTAATAATGGAAAATCATCTCTATACTTAGCACATCGCAACAACCAATCATCAAAAGATGGAAGTTGGTTATTTTGTAGTTTTTTATAAAATTCATCAATAAAAATCTTGGCATCAGATTTAATTTTTAAATCAATTTTTAAGGTGTGTTTATCAAGTTCGGCACTATCTATATCAACTGATACTTTTATTGCTTCTCTTGCAAAAAAATCCCAATTATAACTAATAGATCTAATATTTAATCTAGCACCAATAGATATAACTAAATCACTATTTTGAATGATAAAATTAGAAGACCTATGCCCTATTGTGCCAAATCTACCAAGCATATAGGGACTATCATCGTTCAATATATCATACCTAGCAAATGAAGATAAAACTGGAATTTTTAGTTTTGAAATAAGATTTTTAAAGGATTTTCTAGCACCAGATAGTGCTATACCATTTCCAGCTACTATAACGGGGCGAGATGCTTTTGATATAAGATTAAATACTTGTTCTATTTTAGTATCGTAAGTATGTATACTATCTGGATAAAAACCCACTAGCGTATTTTCATCTATATAAGATGCCTGTATATCCAAGGGAATATCTAGCCACACTGGACCTGGTCTTTCATTTTTTGCCTCATATAATGCTTTTTGCAGATGATATTTGATACTATTCTTGTCTATAATCATTACAGCATATTTTGTAATAGGCTTTACTAAATCAATGATATTAATCTCTTGATCTCCTAATTGTCTTAAACTTAAATTTGGCTCACTTGCTATAGTTGTTTCAAGTTTTACCTGCCCAGAAATAGTTAAAGTAGGAATAGAATCAACCCAAGCACCATAAACACCGCTTATAGCATTTGTGCCTCCAGGACCAGTAGTGACATAGGCTACACCTATTTTGTTGCTAAGTCTAGCATAACCTTCTGCTGCTATAGTGCAGGCTTGTTCATGGTGGTTGCAGATATAATTTAATTTTGCATGTTTTCCAACTGCATTAATTAGATGCATATTGCCTCCGCCAGATACCATAAATACAGTATCTGACACATTTTCATCTTCTGCTAAAACTTTTGCTATGTAGTCACTTACTTTTATCATTTTACCCACTTTACAATACCTCTATCTTATTAATATATCCTAGTTTTTTTATCTCCAATACAATATCTTCTGAATATATAGCACTTATTACCAATATTGTTCCTCCGTAACCTGCCAATGAAGTTATATCACCAATATCATATCCGACTATTTTTGTATTATTCTTTGCTCTGTCTTTGTCTACAAAATAGAGTATATTACATTTATTAAGTTTAGTTTGAGCCAATAGACGTTTAGTATAATTTCCTGCACCCCACACAACAATCTCCTCTTGTGTATCAACAAGATTATTGATTTTTATCTCAATATCACTATTTTCTGAATCTTTTATAAAAGATTCAATTGACTTTAAAGTAGTATCCACTCTTTCAAATACAGTATAAAAAACAGGATACTTCATATTTGAATCTAAAACAATAAAGATCTCACTAGACTCAATAGGCTCATATCCATGATTTGACAAAAGGGCAGATAGACTCTTGCTAGAAAAGTGATTAATATGCTCAATATCAAAATAGTAATATGGTTTAAAAAAATATTTATAATATTCATTGGCATTTGGAACTTCGATATAAATCTTTGTATCTTCAGTTACAATATCTTTAATATTTTCAATAGCTTTATTTAAATCATATATGTGCTCCATAACATGAGATATGATGACAAGGTCAAACTTTTCATTAGAAAATATCTCTTTTAGATTATCAAAAATACTTCCACAGTAGGCATTAATACCATTTTTTAACATATGCTCTACACATGCTTTTGATGGCTCCAAAGCATATAGATTTTCATAGCCATTTTTTTTAAAGATATTTAATTGACCACCTAAACCAGCACCTATATCTAGCACTCTACTCTCTTTATCTAGAGTAAACTTCACAAGATAATCAGCAGTATCTTTTAAACGCTTATAATCAAAAGCACAATGTCCCGAACCTGAAGATATTTCAATATTTTCATATTTTGAAAAAGAGTTATAATAGGAGTTGTACATCTCTTGAGTAGCATCAACATCTGCAAATACAAAACCACACTGTTTGCATGAGACTATATCATAATTATCAGGGAGAGGATTTTCATCCTCTAAAATAAACTTCTGATGATAAATAATAAATGCTTCTTTGGATTTACAGTTTTCGCATACTCTATTTAATTTTTTTATATTATGCATTTTATATACTCTTTTAACTGAAGTAATGAAATATTTTTTCCATTTTCATAATACTCTCTATACCAATCAACCGTCATTTGTATAGTTGATACACTATCCATTTTAGAACTCCAACTTAACTTCTCTTTTGCTTTGATACAGTTTAGCTTTAGGTATGTAGCCTCATGTAAATCATCTTTATTTTTGGATATTACATAATCTACCTTTTCCCATGAGTATTTAATCTTTTCTACAAGATTTTGAACACTTATTGTGTGATTATCATTTGGACCAAAATTCCAAGATGTTGCAAACTCTTTTTTTTCTTCGAGGAGTCTTTGACCTAGAAGTAGATACCCATTTAATGGTTCTAAAACATGTTGCCATGGACGTGTAGAATTAGGATTTCTAATAAATACCTTCTCGCCTCTTGATGTAGCACGCATAATATCTGGAATAAGTCTATCTTTTGCCCAATCTCCACCACCTATTACATTTCCTGAGCGACAATTTGCTATTAGGGTATTGTGTGATATTTTATATTCATCAAGATTAAAAAAAGAGTTTCGATAAGAAGAAGATACAAGTTCTACACAACCTTTTGAAGAGCTATATGGGTCGTAACCACCCATAGGGTCATCTTCTTTATAGCCCTCATTTTTCTCTTTGTTGTCATAAGCCTTGTCACTAGTAATATTAACTATTGCCTTGACGCAGTTATTTTTTCTTGCCGCTTCAAAAAGCTTAGCAGTACCCATTATATTGGTTTCAAAAGTCTCTATTGGGTTATCGTATGAGTATCTTACTAGAGATTGTGCGGCTAAATGAAAAACTATTTCTGGTTGATATTTTTTAACTGTTTGGTCTACATCAGAAATATCTCCAAATACAGAAACAATATCTAGTTTTAAAAGTTCATAATGATTTGGAGAATCAAGCATAGCTTTTGAGTAGCCAATTACATTTGCACCCATTTGAGTAAGCCATAAACATAACCATGACCCCTTAAATCCAGTATGACCAGTAACAAGTACTGTTTTATCTTTATAGATGCTCCCAAACAAAGTTTTCATCACCAAACCTTCCATGGTGCTTTGTTATTTCTCCATAGAGCATTTAGTTTTTGATTGTCTCTAAGTGTGTCCATTGGTTGCCAAAAACCATTATGTCTATATGCTACTATTTCGTTATCTAATGCCAATTTATGAAGTGGCGACTGTTCAAAAATACAATTTTCGTCTTCTTCTACATAGTCAAATACTGTCGGCTCACACACAAAAAAACCGCCATTTATCCAACCTGCTTCATCTTTTGGTTTTTCCATAAATTTTTTAACGTTATTATTATCATCAACATCTATATTTCCAAATCTAGCTTCAGGCTGTACAGCCGTCATAGTCAATATTTTTTTATGTTCTTTGTGAAATTTGACAGTTCTACCAATATCTATATCACTAACACCATCTCCATAAGTAAGAAGAAAAGTTTCATTGCCTATGTATTTTTGTGCTCTTTTTATTCTACTGCCAGTCATAGTGTCTAATCCAGTATCTACCAAAGTCACCCTCCACGGCTCACTACTGTTATTGTGTACTTCCATTTTATTGGTTTGCATATCTATAGTTATATCGCTTTGATGCAAAAAATAGTTTGCAAAGTACTCTTTAATAAAATACCCTTTGTAGCCCAACAAAATAACAAAATCATTAAATCCATAAGAAGAATATATCTTCATAATATGCCATAAAATTGGTTTTCCTCCTACTTCAACCATTGGCTTAGGTTTCATATCGGTCTCTTCACTAATCCTTGTTCCGTATCCACCTGCTAGCAATACCACTTTAATCATTTATCTAATCCTACCTATTGAAATTAATATCTCCATCAAATACAATTCTATCATTAAACCCTGAATTTTGTTCAAGTATTAGTCAGAATAATACTATATATGTTAAAATGCAGTAAAAACACCCTATTGGATTAATTATTATGAAACTCTTAGTCTCGGCTTTAGAACCCTCTTCTAACCTTCACCTCAAAGAGGTGCTAAAACATACACAAGATATAGAACTTATAGGTATCTTTGATAAGAGTATAGAAAACGGTACACCTCTATATGATATAAGTGAAATGGCTATTATGGGTGTGATAGATGCCATAAAAAAATTACGCTGGTTCTTTAAAGTG
>Ga0256829_1001253_pt1 | contig 21487 bp, 25 predicted proteins | sample 131447metaG_FD_185979 | JGI IMG/M metagenome (GOLD analysis project Ga0256829, IMG submission 185979) | Hydrothermal vent microbial communities from Lau Basin, Pacific Ocean - 131-447 | ecosystem: Environmental > Aquatic > Marine > Hydrothermal vents | place: Pacific Ocean: Lau Basin | collected...
GCAAGGTTTAATCAAAATGTACCGGAAAAAACAAGCACAATCAAAGTAAACAGGTATAAAGGTACCGAATTACCGTAATGCCCGGAAAAATCATGTCTCATCAAAATAAATAGGTATTATGATACCATAATATGGGGATAAGAGTCTTGTAGTTAAATAGTTTCAAAATGAAAGTAATCTGAGGTCATTTTTAGATTCCGAAAATAATTCCTCAATAAACCGCATAATATTCTGTTTTTTGACCCGATTCCAGCCGTATATTTCAAAGAATATTTCAAAAAACGTTTAAAATGTGGAAAATTTACCCGAAATTCAAAGAAATCTTCAATACACCGCATAATATTCTGTTTTTTGACCAGTTTCTATTCATTTCTTCCGAAGAATATTTCAAAATATGGTTAAAAACCAAATAATATTCGGTGCATTTACCCGAAATTCAAAGAAAACCTCAATAAATGGCTGAAAATTTACCCGAAATTCTGACTTCGCACCAAAGATTCTGTGATAAATATGACACAATTCGGTAATCATCAAGATAAGAATCGTTATTAGAACCATTCTAAAAAGGAAATAGAAGCATGAGATAGTTTGTAACGATACTAATAATCATTATCAAGTAAAAGAGATAAAAAAAAAAGCCCGCCGGGGTTAACCAGCGGGCAGAGTTTCAAGGGATTATTTTAAATCAGATACGTCATTTTTTCGACTCCTTTGTTTTAAATGTTAAAGATTGTTCTGATTGTGATTATCACTAGCTCGCAATATCCGAGCGTGACCACCCATTTAAAGATTGTGTCCATCATTCATCTCCTAAAAAAGTGTTATTTTTTATCCAGGGCTGATCTTTTAGCATTTTAATAGCATCTTGCCGGGATATGCGTCTATGGCTCCGTTGACCGAATCCTATACCATGATCGTAAAGAGATTCCAGAATATCCGGTATTGTGGCTTTTTGACTAATGAATATATCTGTGCAAGATATCTCACTATTAGCATACATTAACAGGTCTAGTCTGCTATCGAATTCGGTTATATGCCGGATTCCTTTTCCGGCCTCGTCTGTTGCAATGTAAATGCTCATTTTATTTTTCCTTTTCAAAGTTATGCTGCTATTTTAAACATCAACGCGCCCCTTGATGCCCCCATATACGGGGTTAGGCTCTTATACCTACGCGAATCAGTCTAGACCCGCTTTCTGTTATTATTTATACATCATAGTACATATAATGCAAGTAATCTTTTCACTTGACATGATTTTAATTTTTCATGAGTTTTTGTTGCCCGAGTCGGTCTATACCTGTCTATACAGCTTTTCGCTATTGATAATCATTCATATAAACCTGTCTATACATGACTGCTATTGATAATCATTATTGTCGCTATTGTGTGACATTTATGCAACAGTTTATGCTATTGATAATCCTTCGCAAAGTAAAACCCGGATGCGATTCCATATTGGGTCCCCCCTCCCGATCTACTTCCCCATATTTTAACCAGAAATCATAGTACAAGTAATGCAAGATGGTGTTTAACCATATTTTTACCCAAAATCATAGCCGTCCCGTGTCCCCGGACAGAGAACAAGAGTAAAAATATTCACGAATCGATGTGAAGGAATGGTACCGAAATACCACTAAGAAAAAATATACAAATCGTATTTTGACAGGCAGTGCAGGTATTGAATTGACGAGTATGGCCCATACCTTCAGTATGATAAGGTCATCGTAAACTTACCCTGTTTTCCTTCTTGGAGAATGGGGTACTTTTTTACGGGCTGAAAAGCACTGAAACCCGATAACGTGAGAGTTACCGGGTTTCAAAAGGAGAAGGTGCTGCCCCGTGTTGGATTTTAACATGACATAGATCAGTAGAACGTGACAGCAAGAGAACAATATAACATCTTGACTCGCATGTCAACAACTTTTATAGTGCAAACCAAGGAGATATAACGATGATGAATAAATTTATAGAGAATGTTGACGAAATCACAATATTCATAGTGTCACTCATAGTTGGCCTTGTATTCCTGCCAATGTGGCTGTACTTTCTAATAAACTTGGCTTTAACCTTGAGGTGCCTGCAAACCAACGGCTTTCCTTCAGCCAGACCACTATTAGTCGCAATGCTTTGTATAGGCATTCCCACATACGCCGCTGTGCTATTTGAGAACATAAAAGATGGTAGACACTGGTATGATTCCTTATGAAATATGAACACGGGGTGGCTCCTTATGAAAAATAAAGATAATATTATATCCCTTGTAAGCAAAGCTAACGCCGAAAACAAGGAAGATGAAGTAGGCAAGAAGGATGTCATAGAATTTCTTCAGAGCATAATTGACGATGTTAAAAATGACAAGAGGCTTCCTTTTGATAAGCTGCTAGTTCTTGGGCACACTTGGGACGAGGATAAATATGGATTTACCCTCTACAGGCACCGGTTGGGTATGTCGGGTTTAGAATCTATAAGCACTATTGAAATGGCTAAAGCCCTGTTCATGGACGAGATTCTTAATTGACTGACACTATTGAAACAAGAGTAGTTTATGTTGACGAAATGGGTATGCCCGCTGCGTGGTGGGGGTTGTGTAAAGAGGAAGCTCTGGACGACCCCGTTTGGCGTCCGTTCGCATTAGATGAAAAGGGGGACGTTTATTCCCCTGCTTTTTTGCCCCTACCTGGCTCTCAGATGCTATTTCTGGAGTGTCCGGTATTTGAGGCGTTATACCATGGGAATAGGGGACCGGGGAAAACAATAACCCTTCTTATGGACTTCGCAAGGGACGTAGGCAAAGGATATGGCAGTTCCTGGCGGGGGATACTGTTCAGACGGCATTTTAAAGACCTTGATGACGTTGTTAAAAAGATGGAAGAGTTCTTTCCCAAGATGTTCCCCGGCTGGAAGTTTCTAAGGTCAAAGTCCGAGTACATGGCGATGTGGCCTACGGGAGAGGCTCTCCTTATACGCCATATACGGGATGAAGACGACTATGCCGACTATCACGGGCATGAATACCCCTGGCAGGGATGGGAAGAGCTGACCCAATGGCCTGACGATAAAGTATTTAAACTGATGCAATCCTGTTGCAGATCAGCACAACCGGGCATCCCCAGCAGAGTGAGAGCCACAACTAACCCTTCGGGGATTGGCCATTCCTGGGTCAAAAAGAGGTATGACCTCCCTCAGTCTGATGGGCAGGTATTAAAACTGCCGGGACAGATGCCAAGGGTGGCTATCAGAGGCTCCTTGCGTGAGAACTTTCTTCTGCTATCTATCCAGCCCCACTATGAGATCATAATTCAAAATGCCGCCAAGAACCCGGCGCAGGCAAAAGCATGGATAGAGGGGGACTGGAACGTTACTTCCGGGGGGATGTTTGATGACCTGTGGGACCATAAATACCACGTCATACCCAGTATTTCGGTGTCAGATATACCACACTCATGGACAATTACGAGGGCATATGACCACGGCCAAAGCCATCCGTTTAGTGTCGGGTGGTGGCTTGAATCCTCTGGTGAGGGTATCATTGTGGATGGCGTAACCATAGGCAATGTCCGGGGTGATCTTATATTATGGATGGAGTGGTACGGCACCACAGGGGAGGAGAACACTGGTATCAGAATGGCCGCTTCCAAGATAGCTCAGGGGATTTTAGACCGTGAAGATGACGCTGGTGTGAGGGGCAGGGTACTCGATGGCCCTGCTGATACTGAAATATATACCAAAGTTGCCACTGGTACAGGCCGTGGTCCATCTGATGATATGGAGGATGTTGGGGTGACGTGGGAAAGAGCCGACAAGTCCAGAGGGTCAAGGAAAAGAGGATGGGAGAAACTCAGGACTCTGATGTCAAATGCTATACCGGGAAAAGACGGCACAAGGGAGCTGCCCGGACTGTTTATCTGTAAAAATAACAAACACTGGCTTGAATTAGCCCCCTCTGTTCCCCGTAGTGAAGCCGATCAGGATGAGATACCTGCTAACTATGAGGACCATTGTCTGCATCCAGACACTCTTGTTCCTACTTCTGAGGGGGTATTCCCGATTAAGAAGCTAGTCGGAAAATCCGACAAGGTTATGACTGTAGACGGGTGGATGCCGTATTACGGCGCAAGACTGACGCGCAAAGACACAGAAATGGTGGAAATCACCTTCTCTGATGGCTCTACCCTCGTATGTACGCCAGACCATAAAATTATGACAGGATTAGGCGGTATGGTGGGGGCATCATGTTCGGTCGGGCGGTGTTTGTACGGCATAGATAGACGAGTTGTGCGAGTAAAGCCCGTAGAAAGCAGTGATTCTTACTGTCTAACGGTTCCATCCCATGGTCATTTTATGCTTTCTAACGGGGTGTTCGTCTCTAATTGCCTTGATATGACCAGATATAGGGCTACTTGGGAAGTAATGGGCATGTTCAGGAAGGGGTTTTGATGAGAGATAGACAATTAGGGCTTTCTAGTGATACTATAAGAACAAATTGCCGGTACATAATGCGGAGTGAGACATTTGCCCCTTAAAAAAGACCCTAGTGATCCATCCTCAACCTCAATGGCTTGGGACTTGATGGCCCCCAAATGGGATATGATGAATACCATTTTGGCGGGTACTCAGGCTATGCGTGACTCTGGTGAGGTATATCTGCCAAGGCATGATAGTGAGAGTGCCTCCAACTACGATGAAAGGTTGAATAGGTGTACCCTGTTCAACATGACTGAACTCACCTTATGCACATGGGTAGGTAAACCATTCTCAGACCCGGTTAAGCTAAATGAGGATGTGCCTCAGGAAATAATAAATATTACAGACGACATCGATCTTCAGGGCGATAGCATCACAGTGATGGCTAGGGACTGGTTCAGAGAAGCACTATCTAAATCTTTCGCTCATATTCTTATTGATATGCCCAGCATCCCCGATTCTATTAATGGACAGCAGCGGACAAAGGCCGATGACCTGAGAATGAATATCAGGCCATATTGGTCCCTGATTAGACCAGAAAACGTCATATTTGCTGAGTCTCAGGTGGTAAATGGGCAGGAGATGTTAACCCATGTTCGGATACGTGAAACCCTTGTAAAGAGAGTTGGTTTTGTAGAGACGTTGGTAGAGAGAATACGCATACTTGAACCCGGCACCTTCTCTGTGTGGGAACTCACCCCGAAGAGCAAAAGCTCCAAGAAGATGGTCTGGTCAGAGGTTGAGTCTGGGCAGACCGGACTCAATGAGATTCCCCTAGTCACCTTTTATGCTGACAGATCAGGACTTATGGAGGGTAAACCCCCATTAGAGGATTTGGCACATCTGAACATCCGCCATTGGCAGTCAACAGCAGACCAGATAAATATCCTTACAGTGTCAAGGTTTCCTATGCTTGCTGTGTCAGGTGCCGCTGATCAGACTGGGGATACAATGGTTATTGGACCGAGGCAATTACTCGGTACGAAAGATTCTGCCGGAAGGTTTTACTATGTAGAACACTCTGGAAGGGCTATCGCTTCAGGTAAAGAGGACTTGGCTGACCTTGAAGAACAGATGGCCTCCTACGGCGCAGAGTTTCTTAAACGGGCAACGGGTAATCAGACCGCCACCGGCAGAGCATTGGACTCCTCTGAAGCCATGAGTCCATTGCAGGATATGGTAGTCCGTTTCACCGAGTCCATGAATGAGGCTCTTGACCTTACTGCAAAATGGCTTAATCTGGAGTCAGGGGGCACTGTTGATATTGCTACTGACTTCTCAATATCTGGTCAATCAGATGCAGAACTTAGAACCCTTACAGAAGCCAGAAAAAATGGCGACTTGTCACAGGTGGATTTCCTTAGAGAGCTTAAAAATCGCGGGATACTTAGCGATGACTTTTCTATCACACAAGGTGTTATAGATTCTGCTGTTGACCCAAATGCGACCTTGACTTAACATGGGCCGAAATTACAGGTATAAAAGAGGTATGGACCCCAGAAAGAAAGGCAAACTACCCAAAAGACGTAGGCTTCTAACCGTATCTGAGAAAAAGAGAAAGATATTTCTTATAGCCTTGGAAGAGTGCGGGCAGGTTAATCAGGCGGCGTCCATAGCCGGGTACTCAAGCTCTGCCGCGCTAAGAGCCTATAGGGCTAAGGATGAAGAATTTGCCAAGGCTTGGGATGTGGCCGAGAGTGTGGCTTTTGACATCCTTGAGGATGAGGCACACAGGCGAGCTGTTGAGGGTGTTATGGAGCCGGTGTTCCATCAGGGCGAGATAGTTGGGCATAGGGTTAAGTATAGTGATGCCCTGTTAACCACCCTTCTAAAAGCTAATAACCCGGATAAATATAGAGATAATATAAAAGTCGATCAGGAGGTGAAGGGTAACTTTGGTGTAGCTATACTTCCGTCAACACACACTAGTGCATTAGACTGGGAGAGCCGGGCGGCTATTGTGCATGAATCCCAAGATGCTCTGATGTCTGATGTCGATGATAAACCAGATGAATCAATTATAGATGGCGAATATGAAGAAGAACAGAACACGGAGATGACAAGAGGATGAGACCAATTCCCGGCTGGTATCGAGTATTTCTTAAAAATATAAAAAATGGGGTGACTGAGATTCAGGCCGCTAAAATGTCACTCATAGGGCAGGACGCTCTAATCCGGGCTAAACGCACTGACCCCGAATTTCTAAAGAGCTTGAGAGAATCCCAATTCTCCGCTAAGGGAAAGCGGGGTTGATAAACGTGTTTATACCCGCTATATTACTAACAAAACAAACTGAAAAGGACTAAACGATGGCATTTAAATTTTCAGAGAACCAGAGAGTGTTTGATATAACAATAGTCCCTGAAGACCTCAGGGTAGCGTTTGAAGAGACGACTGGCTATTACGAATCATTTCCAGAGGATGATGACAATACCCCCCATAACAAATGGCAAGAGTGGCGAATCAAAGAGGACATGTGGCCTCTCGTAGTTAAATATGAGTCTATGCAGGTGGAGTTGGAAAAGCTAAGGCAGTATAAGGACGAGGTGTCTCATAATATTATGCGTAAAGGGATAGAGGATAGATTGACCGGTAAAACACAATGTAAAGTGTTTGATAACATGATCTTTAAAGGTCAATACAAGAAACAAGCTATATCATAACAAAACAAACTGAAAAGGACTAAACGATGGCATTTAAATTTTCCGAAAACGAAACAGTAGCAGATATTTCTGTGGTACCACAGGAGTTTCAGTCTCATTATGCAGAAGCAGAGGTGGATGGTAAAAAGGTATTCACTATCAGTGATGCGTCCAAGCCTCTGGTTAATGCTTATGAGGGTGTAAGCTCTGCACTAGCTAAAGCTCAATCTGATAAAAAGCAGGCAAGCGATGAATCCGCTAGGCGGCGTAATGCCTTGAAAGAGTATGATTCCATTTATGATAACCTAGGTCTGTCAGATGATAACCGGACAGTTGAGGGGATTCTGAACCATATTAACGACCTGATGGATCAGGTTAAGGGCGGCAAGGAGGTTAAAATTAACCTCGATAAGATTAATAGTGAAAACGCCAAGCGCATGGAAGAACTTGCCGCAGCTAAAGACGAGAAATATAATAAGCTTCAGGCGTCATTGGTTAAGCATATGATCACAGAAGCCGCCACGTCCAGCATTGCTAAAGAGAAGGGGTCAGTGGAGCTTCTGCTTCCTATTGTTTCTAACCAGTGTAAGGTTGTGGAAGAGGATGATGGGTACACCGTGCGTGTTGTGGATTCACAGGGGGATGTACGGTCAGATGGACTTGGAGGCATGATGGGCATAGATGGACTTATCAAAGAACTGAAGGGGTCTAACGTGTATGCGCGGGCCTTTGACAGCGAAACTCCATCAGGGTCAGGCTCCACACCGGGTGCCTCCAATCCGCCCATGTCTGCTCAGAGGTTCAGTCAGACCAAGGATATATCTGCCACTGACAAGATTGCACAGGGGCTTGCTAAACGGAGCAGGGGTTGACTCTTGCTTTAGCATATGCGTAAATATACGTAAGTTTTATAGGTATGTGATACAGATAGCCGGGATGATTATCTGTATCACATGAGGGACTAAGGTTCTCAAAGGGTGATCTGGAGAGGCCGAGCTTTTAACCAGACGTGATGTCTAACCTCCAGCCGGACTTGAATTTTTATTTTTAAACTCTTAGAGGAGAGCCAAAAATGGCTACAGTTACCCTTACTGAATCAGCAAAGCTGTCTCAGGATTCACTCGTTCAGGGTGTTATCGAAAATGTTATTACAGTTAACCGCATGTTTGAAGTTCTGCCTTTTGACGGGATTGAAGGTAATGCTATCTCTTACAATCGTGAAAATGTCCTTGGTGCAGTTGCCACTGTTGGTATTGGCGATACAGAGGGCGTTATCGGTTCCAGTGCTTCCGCTGGTACTAACCTTACAGCTCGGCAGGCTGCTAAGAACGCCGCAACCTTTACCAATGTAGCAAGCTCACTGACGACCATCTTGGGCGATGCAGAAGTGAATGGACTCATTCAAGCTACCCGCTCCAACATCACTGATCAGACTGCCACCCAGATTGCTTCTAAAGCCAAGTCTGCTGGTCGTAGCTTCCAGAGTCAGTTGATCACAGGCGATGGCACAAACAACACCTTCTCAGGTCTGATTTCACTCTGTGTATCTGGTCAGACTGTGGGTGCCACTGGTGCTAATGGTGACGCTCTGTCCTTTGCTACTATGGATGAGATGCTTGATCTGGTTGTTGATAAAGATGGTGATGTTGATTACATTGCTATGCACGCCCGCACCATGCGGAGTTTCCGGGCATTGCTTCGGGGCCTCGGTGGGGCGAGTATTGCTGATGTTGTTGAACTGCCAAGTGGTTCTACCGTTCCAGCCTATAATGGTGTACCTATCTTCCGTAACGACTATGTGCCTACCAATCAGACCACTGGTACAACGACCACTACCACGTCTATCTTTGCGGGTAACATGGATGATGGTTCCCGGTCACACGGCATTGCCGGGCTGACTGCTGCTACTGATGCCGGTATTCAGGTTGAAGATGCCGGGGTATCCGAAACCAAAGATGAGCGCATCTGGCGCATCAAGTGGTATTGCGGATTGGCATTGTTCTCTGAAAAAGGACTTGCTTGCGCAACAGGTATCACTAACTAAGAATGAGAGTGGGGGCTTCGGCCCCCATTTTTTTTTCTTCTAATAAAAAGGAATAAACGATGGCTTCTACTGTAGAAATGAAGATGGTACTTACTGGGCCTAGAGCCGGTAATACCGAAAATATTAATGGTCATGTGTTCGTTGATGGTGAGTGTACCATTATTGGACAGGACGAGCAGCTTGTGAATTTTATCCGCTTTATGTCCACATATGGGGCGTATCCAGAAGGGTCGCAGGAACATACTGACGCTGACGAGGCGTACAAAAAGCTAACAGGAGAGTCTGATGGGGTCAGTGACACTGAGGAAAAGAAAAGGCGGGGGAAACGTAAGGACGTTTCAGGCGGTGTTCAGTCGTCTGGGAAAGGGTCTGCCAAAAAAGAAACTGCTGGGTCCACTGAAGATGTTGGTGCCGAAGCCGGGGCCAAAGAAGAGCCTTCTGATGGGGCTGGACATGAACACTCCGGGGATGCGCCGGAGCCGGAGGCAAAGGCCCATGCCGAGACGCCGGTAGTTAATAATAAATTACTGAAGGCTATTTATTCACTAGACCCTGAGAATGAGGACCATTGGGTTAAGACCGGCAAGCATGTTGGTAAGCCCAAAGTTAGTGTGATCGAGGAAGCCTACGGGGACGCCGGGGTTACGCGGTCGGACGTAGAGGAAGTGGCACCTGAGTATGATAGAGAAGCTGCTTTGGAAAAGCTCATCTCTGAACTATAACCAGTAACTTGCATATTTTAGAAGTATAGCGAACTCAATCGTCTGGTGGGGTTCGCTATTTTCATTTCTATATGATAGACTATTCTTATCTGAGATAGCGCATAAACCATAGATATGGGGATTAGCGCACAAAAGAGTGTAGGAGATGTGATATATGGTCACACTTGTTGTTGAAGATGGTAATTCCCTTAGCACTGCTAATGCTTATGTGGCAGAGGCTTTTGTTACCACGTATCATAGTGATAGGGGTAATACTGCGTGGGCGGCTCTGTCTGCTGACAATAAAAATATAGCAATAATAAAAGCTACAGATTATATTGATAAGAGGTTTGGGCGTAGGTTCAGAGGGTATAAGAAACAGAAGGACCAGTCGCTTGAGTGGCCTAGATATGGGGCGTCTGATAACAGCTCTTATTCATACTCCGGCGCAGATATTGTTCCCCGTAACCTTCAGAAGGCTTGTGCTGAGTATGCTCTAAGAACTATATCCACGCCAGAACTTGCCCCTGATCCATCCGCTTCCGGGACCGGCTCATTGACCGGGAATAAACAGGTAGTTGGGCCTATTGAAACCCAGCAGAACTTTGCAGGGGCTTTATCCCGTGATACCTCATCCGCATTAATCTCTGGCTCCAATATTCCTGAATATCCAGCAGCAGACTTATGGATAGAGGAGCTGTTAGTTTCCAATTTGGGAACCTCTTTTGGTAGAGGTGATTAATGGCGTTTGACTATACCGGAGTTATGACCACAGCACAGACCCTGATTGATTCGTTCGGCAGGGATGTGACCCTTGTTATTAGAGATACCACCCCGGCAGATGCAACTAAGCCTTGGAGAGGACCGGCTTCGCCCGGAACAGACATAACACTGGTAGCCAAGGGCGTTATAGTGAGTCCCTCATCTTCAAGAGGTTCTTTCTTTGGTGCTGAGTATGTCAATGATGCAGGTAAACTGATACGCCGTACGGACAAGTCTATCCTGTTTGCTGAAAACGCAGTTAGTGGAATCACCATGAAGGATGTAGATAAGATTATAGATGGTGCTGATACATACAGGGTGGACCGGGTTAATGTGCTTGAGCCGGGGGGTTCTCCTATCATTTATGAGATGGACATTAAGAAATGACCGTTACCCCTGATCAAGCCATAGATGAGATGCTAACTGTTTTCAAATCTGCATGGGACGCTGATGCGACATCTTCTGGTATATCGGTCGTATATCCTGATGTATCAAAACCTATCACTGATGGTAATACCTCGTGGGTTGAGGCTAAGATACAACACTCAGTAGCGGGTGAAGCCAACCTGTTTAATGGTGATACCCGGAGATATAGAAACACTGGATTTTTGATATTTTCTATATACACGCCCTTCGGGGATGGGTTGACCTTGGCGGGCGGTCTTGCTAAGGTCATAATCAACGCTTTCGAGAACGGGGTGAAGCAGTTTGTTACCTATGTGTCCGCCGCACCAACGTATGTAGGGCAGGTCGGAGCATGGCACATGACAAATGTGATTGTAGAATTTGTTTATGATACTATAAGGTAGGGAAAATGGGTATTGAAAAAGGGAGCTTTGTTTATAGGCTTGGGGCGTTTGACCAGTTTGTGAACTCACTGATAGGCAAGGGTAGCAGAGATCAGACCTTTTCAGCTAGATGCTATGAGGGCAGGACGTACGGAGTGAAGTGGTGTATTATTGCAGAGAAAATACTGAATTTTATGTTCTTTTGGGAGCCACATCATTGTGAAGTGAGCTTTTTTACAGACCCAACAGAATGGACCTATGGGAATAAAGATGGAGATGGAGTCCGAAATAAGCAGGATTGACTGCCGATTGATGAATACCGATGGTGACATGCAGCACTATTTTACCATTGATCGGATTAGCATAGACACTGCTATGGTTTCGGGGATTACATTTAAGATGGACCGGCGAACCCTACATGAGATTATGAGTAGAACAAAAGATGCAGGATTTAGATTTATAATGTATGAACGACCTAATAGAACTATAACCTATGACCTAAATGAGAATAGATTTGTTAACATAGAAAAGAAGGACTTAAGAGATGGCCTTAGCTCAAATTTTAGCAAGCTATACCACTCCTACCCAAGCATTGGCTGATTTGCTTTCACTGGTTCCGGGACCAATGCAGCCTATCCCCGTCGAGTCTGTTAAAGCATGGGCCTTGCGGCAGTCTGGGTTGATTTACCAACTAAAACAGACTGCCAAAGGCACAACAGCGGCGGCGCCATTGGCAGATACTGTACTTGAAGCAATCGGGGTAAATATGCCGCCTTGGGATATGAGCAACCCAGCTAATATAGGCTTAATGGATGCGGTGGTTGCCGCCGGACTCGTTACAGCTCAACAGAAAGCCGACTTGCTTTTACTGGCGGACACACAGATACCGAAATGGCAGAGTCTTGGATTAAAGCAAGCCCCGCAACTGTGGCAAATTGAGGAAGAAAGAATATGGTAAGTTATTCACAAGAATATGCGGCTGCTGTTTCTGCGGTAACTGTCACTCTAACGAGTCTGGCAAACGGGTCCGGGGTTGACAGTTCTATAATCGATAATAGTGTTGATTTGAATATTGATGCGGATGTTGAAATTAAAACAAACGGGCAGGCAAGTGGAACAGGACTCCTTGAGGTTTATCTACTTTCCTCGATTGACAATGCTGATTTTACCGACAGTGCAAATGCCAGACTGATCGGTTCTGTTCAGATGAATTCAGCAGTAGCGGTTAAAAAGACTTTACGTCTCTTTGATCTGCCCAAATATTATAAATTCAGATTTGTAAATCAATCTGGGGCGGCTTTATCCGCTACAGCCGGAGACCATGCAGTTTCATTCCTGGGCGTTAAATATAAAAGCGTTTAAGGATTTGAAATATGCGTAATCGCATAAATATAAAACCCGGATTTGAATTAACACCGCGCAGAGATATTGCCGATAGGTATAATCTCCTTGCCCATTCGTTTTTTCGTAGAACGGATGTTGTCGCTTACGACTCCACTGTTGCGTCCTTCATTAAAGATCGTGGTATTGACGTTGGCAGAGTCGCTGGCGGTGGTGTAGCTCATAACGCGATTGAAGTTGAAAATCCGAAAACGAATACGATAAAGCAGTCTATCGTTTTTCGGTTTAAAGCAACTGCTTATGGAAGTACTCTTTACGGAAGTAGTTTATTATTAGCTAATAAAGACCAATTTGGGCCACATGATAATTGGGATACAGGCCTTAGGTGGTATGTAGGGGCGGATAGCTGGAATTCTGCGCAATTACTGATTAATGATTCAAGTCTGCCATCAAGATGGGCTTATGATAATCAATATCATACGATTGTACTTACTTGGGATGGTGTCGCAGGCATTGCAAGATTTTTCCTTGACGGCAGGTTAATCACAGAAAACCTCTCTTCAGGAACTCTTCTGTCGCGAAAAGACCAATCGACAGTAGATGCAACACAAAAAGCGTTTCCTTACAGAACAAGTACGTCATGGGCCGATGGTAATGCAGAATTATACTTTAATTTCCATGATGAATTGCCTTATGACCTCGCATTGGAAATATCAAAAAATCCCTATATTCTTGTAAAACAACGCAGACGGTTTTTTGGGATGCCTGTGGCGAGCGGGGGCGTTGCTTTCCAACCGGCATGGGCATATAATGCTAATACATTGATAGGTGGTTTATGAGCTTTAAAAAGAATACAGCAGTTACAGGGTTTCCAGTAGGGCTAGTTAGCGCGACTGACGGGTCTGCTATAACTACGGGAACGCCGGTAGGATATTATCTGCTTGATGGGGGAACTCAGACCGCCATAGCAGATGTCACTCCTGTGCATGAGGGTAATGGGATGTGGACCTTTAATCTAACTGCCGCAGAGATGAACGGTGATATAGTGGGGCTTACCTTCACCCATGCCTCTGCTATCACGGCACATTTCACGATTAAAACAGAGGTAACGACCCCATCAGACCTCAATAACTTTAACCCTGCGACAGACACGGTGGCTACTGTAACAAATTTAACTAATCTGCCCAGCATACCTACAAACTGGATTACCGCCGCAGGTATTGCTGCTTCCGCATTTAATGGCAAGGGTGATTGGAATATTGGCAAGACGGGATATAGTATATCAGGCACTAAGACCACCCTTGACGCTTTAAATGACATCGCCGCTACAGCCATTGTCTCTGCCGGAGCTATTACTACCCTATCAGGAAAAGTTACCAATGTGGGAACTGTGGATACTGTAACCACGAACACGGATATGCGAGGAACAGATGGGGCTAATACAACCGCACCGGATAATGCTTCTATCGCCGCCATTTTGACCGACACTGGTACGACAATTCCCGCCCAGATCACTGCTTTAAATGACTTTAACCCCGCTACTGACACGGTGGCTACGGTAACAAATTTAACTAATCTGCCCAGCATACCTACAAACTGGATTACCGCCGCAGGTATTTCAGCCTCAGCACTCAACGGTAAGGGCGATTGGAACGTTGGCAAGACGGGCTACACTTTAACCCAGACTTTCCCTACAAACTTTGCCGACATGGCAATCACAGCTACTACAGGTAAGGTTACGGTAGGAACTAACAATGACAAGACGGGGTATAGCATCTCAGGCACAAAAACCACCCTTGATGCTCTTAATGACTTCGACCCCGCATTAGATACGGTAGCTCATGTCACACTGGTTGACACTACCACTACTAATACAGATATGCGAGGCACAGATAACGCGAATACCGTGGCACCGGATAACACGTCTATAGCATCTATCCTTGTTGACACGGGTACTACTCTAGATACGAAACTGAATGATATACAAGGTGGCACGTTCTCTTCTGCTACAGACTCTCTTGAGGCTATTAGAAATAGAGGCGATGCCGCATGGACAACAGGTGCAGGTGGAACCCCTCCTCAATTATTACAAAGCACCACTATAGCAACCTTGGCCTCTCAGACCAGCTTTACTCTTACTGCCGGGTCTGCTGATGATAGTGCATATAATGGGGCTGTTGTTGTAGTCACAGACAGCGTCACAAGCACACAGAAGGCCGTGGGGGATGTGTTATCATATACGGGTGCTACCAAGACCATCACGCTATCTTCAGACCCCGGCATATTTACTATGGCCGCAGGGGATACGATAGATGTTATTGCTAATGCCTCATCTGCCCCGTCTGCCTCTACAGTGGCTAGTGCCGTGTGGGAAGAATCCACCGCCGGGCATGTGACTGCTGGAACCTATGGTAAGTCTGTCGCAGATGTCGAGGTAGACACAAGCACGACAATTCCTGCGCAGATCACAGGCTTAAATAACTTCAACCCTGCTACTGACACGGTGGCTACAGTAACTAATCTGACTAATCTGCCCAGCATACCTACAAACTGGCTAACAGCCGCTGGTATCAGTGCCGGAGCATTTAATGGCAAGGGTGATTGGAACATTGGCAAGACGGGCTACACTTTGTCCCAGACTTTCCCCACAAACTTCGCTGATCTATCAATCACCGCTACAACAGGTAAGGTTACGGTCGGGACTAATAGTGATAAAACAGGGTACAGTATCTCAGGTACAAAAACCACCCTTGATGCACTGAATGACATAGCAGTCACATCTCTAAACAATTTTGACCCTGCGACTGATACTGTGGCCCATGTTACTCTGGTTGACACGACTACAACCAACACTGATATGCGAGGGACTGATGGTGCAAACACTGCGGCTCCTGATAATGCTTCTATCGCCGCAATACTGACTGATACAGGCACAACCCTGCCAGCACAGATCACGGCTCTGCATAATTTTGATCCGGCCACGCAGACTGTGGATATTGGCAAGATAGCTGGGAACAGTGCTGCATCAACCCGGTTAGCTCTGAGTGCTAGTCAGATCATACCATTCACAGTTAGCAGTGCCACCTTTACGCCCACGGTCACAGACTTTGAAGCCTCTGACATAACAGAGGCTACCACAGATCATTTTAACGGCAGGATTATCATTTGGACCACAGGAGCCTTAACTGGACAGGCAACGTCAATATATGCATATGTTCTGTCTAGTGGTAAAGGCAAGTTCACTGTAGTAGGAATGACTGAGGCACCAGCCAACGGGGATACTGGAGTCATAGTCTAATATGGCGACCACCGCACTACATCCCGGAGGAACACCCGGCGCACCCTACACCTTTACGGTAAAGACCGTCACGGGTGTTGTCATAATCCAGAACCCGGATATATCTGAAGCTAGAGATATTATCTTAACAGAGTTTAAAACCCAGTGGGATTTGGATTCAGCTACGACCGGGATACCTATAGCTTATCAGGACGTGTCTTTTGTCACGCCTACAAGCGGCCCTTGGATTGAAATAAATATTGACTATGATGATTCGAGGCCGTGGGCGATAGGCGGGGTGTTAAAGCGCCGGGGAGGGCAAGTATCTATTATGATTTACACCCCTTTCGGGCAGGGCTTGTTCTCTGCATATAATTTAGGTATAATTGCCTTAAATGCGTTAAAGGGTAAGAATCTGGAGTCTAATGTGTGGCTTAGTAACGCTACTATATCCGAGGTGGGTATAGTCGGGAATAATTCGGTACTGGAAGTGACTGTAGATTTTGTGCATAGTCAGCTTCAATAAAGGAAAACATAATGGCGCAAGTTAACAAGATCAATTCAGACGGCACAGGACTCCGGTATTCAAAGGAACTGAGCATTGGGGTAGTTGACCCGTCTGCTGTATGGACCCCTCTGGAGCCAAACTCATACTCTGATTTTGGTGGTGATACTATTCTTAAAGCCCGGTCCCCAATCAATGCAGGTCGGCAGCTCAAAAAGGGGGTTGTTGTAGATGAAAACTCATCTGGGGGCTTTAACAGTGATCTCACCCAGAGTAACCTTGCTGACCTGTTGCAGGGCTTTTTCTTTGCTGATGCACGAACCAAGAGTGAGTTCAGTGCAGTCACCGCTGTTGATGGCACCCTTGAAAAATACTCAGGAGCTTCGGGCCTGTCTATCTATAATTCAGGAGACTTGGTTTTCGCTTCGGGATTTACTAACACTGCTAATAACGGGCTAAAGCGGGTCACAGCCTCCGCAGCAACAAGTATCACAGTGGCAGAGAACATTACCACAGAAGCTTCGCCCCCATCATCTTCCAAACTTGTACAGGTTGGCTATCAATTTGCTGCCGGTGATCTAGATGTATCCGCCGCTGGAGGAGCCTATCCTACTTTAACTACCACAACCAAAGACATGACTACCCTCGGCATCATTCCCGGAGAATGGATTTTCATTGGTGGGGATACTGCCTCTCTCGGATTTTCTAACGCTGCTAACAACGGGTATGCGCGGGTTTTATCTGTAACTGCTAATGTTATGACGCTGGATAAGACCCAATCCACTATGGTCACTGAAGCCTCTACCACCGAGACTGTCCAGATTTTCTTCGGTCGGGTGCTGAAGAATGAAAGTGACACATCTTTACAGGTACGCAGTTCATATCAGCTAGAACGTCAACTGGGCGCACCGGATGATTCGCAGCCATCGCAAATTCAGAGCGAATATCTGGTCGGCTCTGTACCTAATGATCTTACCTTTAAATTTGATACTGCTGATAAAATCACTGTTGATTTATCCTTCTTGTCAACCAGCCATGAAGTGAGATCAGGTGTTACTGGTGTCAAGGCCGGTACACGCCCAAGTCTCGCAGACTCAGATGCCTTTGATGCTACAAACTCAACATCCAGACTGAAGATGAACGTAGTCAGCACCACAGACTCTAACCCTACTGCATTGTTTGGTTTTCTATTAAACTTTGATATTAATATTAAGAATAACCTTACAGCTGATAAGGCCATCGGGGTCCTTGGTGCCTTTGACATCACTGCCGGTAACTTTGAGGTAGGTGGGACAATGACCGCGTATTTCTCTGACGTTTCCGCTATCACGTCTATCCGTAATAACGCAGACGTCACGCTGGACTTTGCACTGGCTCAGAACAATGCCGGGGTTGTTGTTGACGTCCCCCTTATTTCCCTCAGTGGAGGCAAACTTAATGTTGAGCAGAACAAGCCTATTGAGATGCCTCTGACAACCCCAGCCGCCGAACATACTACATTTGGGCATACCCTGCTTATGTCCTTCTTTGACTATCTGCCTACAGCAGCAATGTAATCATATAAACCTGAAAATAGGACGATGACGAATGACTAAGAAGAAAACTACGAGTAAGTCTATCTATGACCTTTTCGATTGTGACAAGGAAATGGAGGTAAAAGGAATTTGGCAGGACTTCGGAGTATATGGCCGGTTCCTTATAGCCCGTGCAGGGGGCGCAAACGCTCGATATGTGACTATGCTGAGCAAGGCTATGGAGCCATACCAACGTCAGCTTCAGAAAGACATGATGGACAACAAGGTAGCGGAGGGTATCCTTATTAGAGTATTTGCCCGTACTGTTATCCTTGATTGGGAGGGCGTCATTGGCCGTGATGGAAAGGAAATCAAATACAGCGTTGAAAATTGTATTAAACTTCTGACTGACTTACCCGACTTCTTCCTCGACATGCGTGAAGAATCTGCCCGACTACAGAACTTCCGCAAGCATGACCTTGAGGAAGATTCAAAAAACTCATAGAAGTCTTGCTTTATGATTTAGAGCAAGGCCCACATGAAAAAACCATACTGAAGCAGGCTCGTATGCAGGGGCTACCCGTCCCTGAAACCATTGTCAATGCCCCCAAACTACGTTCTGGATTAGAGTTCTTTTATAAGGCTTTCTGGGACTTGAACCATGACAGGGAAGTAGGGATGGCTGAGGGAGGAATCCCTTGGTCTGCTATAGATAGGTATGCTCAAAGGTATAGGTATGATGATATTGATGACTTTGAAAGGCTAGTGGACTTGATAAGACTCATAGATATAGCGTATCGTAAGTATAGTGAGGGCACTCAGAAAAGTGATAGACCCATTAGCTCGGAATGACAGGGACAAACTATGGCGGATATAAGTGAGTTAAAGGGAAGGATGGACGCTAGGGCCAAACAGTTTCAGAGAGGCGTGGAACGGGTATTAAAATCCTTTGTTTTTGAGATAAGTAGAGAGATTATATCTGACACCCCACAGGACACGGGCAAAGCCGCATCCAACTGGAAAATAGGTATAAACAGACCCACTGATAGCATCATTGATCCCCACAGCCCCGGTAAACATCTAGGCTTAGGCAATACTCAAAACGTTAATCCCGCAGTCCGACTCATGGCCCAGAAGCTCAAGGGCTTTAAGTTGGGTAAAAGAAATGTTATATTCTTAACTAACAACGTGTCTTACATAAAGCTTCTGGATGCGGGAATAGCCTCTAAACAAACTAGGCCCCTAATTGTTAAAAGGGGGATAGAACGAGGCAGAAAAATAGCGAGAGCTAAGTTAACAAAGGTATTGGATAAATAGTTGGCTACTGAACGGTTTGACGTTATATTTAGGCCCGTAGGGTCCAGCACTGTTGTAAGAGACTTAAATGCGATCGGAACAAGCGGTGAGAGAGCTGCCTCAGGGGTTAAAACCCTTCAGATTGCAGCACAGAGAGCTAGGTTCGAATTAGTTAGGGCTTTTAGTCTTGTGGCCATCATAGGGACTGTTACCGGTGCTGTCAGGATAATGTCTAAGTTCTCGGATTCTATAGCGACCATCAGGGGCGTTGCCGGAATCACGGGAAAAGCACTGGATTCTCTTAAAGAGCGAGCAAGGGAACTTGGAGCCACAACAGTTTTTACTGCCTCAGAGGCAGCAGACGCTATGGTGACACTGGCTAAAACAGGGGCGGACGCAACACAGATACTTTTCCAGATAGGTCCATCACTACTGTTGGCTAGAGCTGGTGGACTGGAGTTGAATCAGGCCACTGAAATACTTATCAACACTATGGCAAACTTTGGTATTGAGGCTAGTAAAGCAGGAAACGTGGCTGACATACTTTCTAAAGGTGCTAACCAGACTAGCACTACTGTGGAAGAATTAGCTGCTGCTCTAAAGAATGCCGCACCCTTTGCTGTAACATTAGGCATCTCTCTTAAGGAAACTATAGCAGCATTAGGTGTATTGGCCAAAGGGGGTTTCAAAGGGACAAGAGGGGGGACTATCCTTAAAAACGTGTTCGTCAAAATGATAAAGCAGGGTAGACTGTTAAAAGTAGCTCTCAATGGTGCAAGTCTTGAGGGACTAGGGCTTTTCAAAATATTAAGTAAATTTAAAACTGTTAATCCAGCCGATATTCAGGGCATATTCGGTCTTAGAGGGGGGCCGGGTGTTCTGAGTTTTAACCAGAACCTCCCACTACTAAAAGAATTTATAACCAATCTTGATGATCTGGACGGGGTATCAAAAAAGGTAGCAGCAGAAATAGATAAGTCATTAGGGTCAGCATTAACAAGAGTAGGGTCTGCTTATACTGAGTTTATTTTATCTTTGAACCAGACAGAAAATTTTACTTCAGCATTTGACGCGCTGGCAGATGGCATACGGTTCATTGCCAGTAACCTTAAAACCGCCGGGGTGTTTGCTGGAACACTCATGCTTACGCTATCTGCGGGGTTAGTAAAACAAATAGGCATAGCTATATTCGGGTGGTCCAAAGGTATGACAGCCTTCACAGTAGCAACTAAAGCAGCCACCTTTGCCGTGAGAACTCTTTTTAGGGCACTTCTTATAGGATTCGCTATTGAGGGCATTATATCGCTTGTTGATGAAGTAGGTAAACTTAATCAGAAGATTAGAGAGACAGGAGAGACTTTATCTAATGTTCAAATAGTTTCAAATATTGGTGCAGGACTTAAAAAGACATTCATCACATTTACTAAAAATATAAGTATCTCTATCGGGACTATAATATTATCACTAGCTGACATACTAGCTGGAGCTATATCTGCTTTATCCGTCGGAGTATCCAAACTTATTGGCAACATGATTCAAAGAAATAAAGACGCGGTTAAAGGGTTTATATTTGATATTAAGGATAGTATTAATGCGCTCGCACATGTGGCAGATGTCATAGCACTTAATAAGTTATTTGGTGGAAAACAGGTTTTTGATCTTCCCAAAAATAGGCCCGGACAACAAGTAGGCGGAATAACAGAGGGGGTTGGGGCCGCAGTTCTCGGTGGGGGTAATGGGTTTTTTAAAAAAGCTTTAGTTGATTTCAAAAAAGGTATTGACATCTTAGATTTTGGCGGACCCGTCACGGGGAAGGGGGGCGGAAAAGGCGCTCCTCTGGATGCTACAGGTCTTGACCCCGTTGTAGTGCAAACCCAGAAAGGCGCTGCTGCTCGAACAGCGAGAATAAACCTGGCTCTTATAGATTTTAATCGAACTCAAAATCAAAATATAGAATTATCTAAACTTGGAACAATAGCAAGACGATCATTGGCGCAGGTTAACGGGTTAGTTAATAAATCTATAAAAGACGGAAATGCATTATCCGGGGAGCGGATAAAAGCGTTGAAGAAAACAACTCTAGCGGCCAATAACCTGATCGAAGTAAATAAGAGAGCTGTGGCTTTCGCTAACGGCGGGGTTAAACATGCCCC
>Ga0256829_1001254_pt1 | contig 21461 bp, 19 predicted proteins | sample 131447metaG_FD_185979 | JGI IMG/M metagenome (GOLD analysis project Ga0256829, IMG submission 185979) | Hydrothermal vent microbial communities from Lau Basin, Pacific Ocean - 131-447 | ecosystem: Environmental > Aquatic > Marine > Hydrothermal vents | place: Pacific Ocean: Lau Basin | collected...
TGTTTCAGTTAAGATGGTTACAGGTGATAATATCGCCGTTGCAAAATATATCTCTGGTATTTTAGAGATTGGTCAAGATATAGAGGACATCAAAGAGCTCAAAGGTCAAAGTACACAAGAGTATGTTTTTCTCTCTGAAATCATTTCTCGTTCTATCTTAAAAACCTTACAAACAGAGATAGATGAGGATACCCTTAACAAAGAAGTTACTAAGATTGTCACTAATGTACAAAAAGAGTTAGATTCACAGCCACTTCCTGCAGGAAGTGTCAAACAACATGAATCTGAAATAGTACAGATTATAGAAAAAGCAAATGGATTTGCACAAGTATTTCCAGAAGACAAATACTTTATAGTAGATAAACTACAAAAAGCTAATCATATTGTCGGTATGACGGGTGATGGTGTTAATGATGCACCTGCACTTAAAAAAGCAGATTGTGGTATTGCAGTAAGTGGTGCAACTGATGCAGCGCGCGCGGCAGCTGACATAGTCCTGATGGCTCCGGGTCTTCGTGTCATTGTAGATGCAATTGAGCAAGCCCGTATAGTTTTTGAGCGAATGAAAAGTTATGTGGTCTATAGAATTGCGGAGACGGTACGTATTTTGATATTTATGACACTTTCTATTGTGATTTTTGACTTTTATCCTATTACGGCTATTATGATTATTCTTTTGGCACTACTCAATGACATTCCTATTATGACGATTGCTTATGACAATACAAAAGTTGAAGCAAAGCCTGTACGATGGGATATGAAAGTAGTATTTGTCCTCTCTACATGGCTTGGTGTTGCTGGAGTGCTAAGTTCTTTTACTATTTTTTATATTGTTATGATTTACCTGAAATCACATCCTGATTCTGCAATGTTTTTACCAGAGATACCTTCATGGGTAAATATGAAAGACGACAAATCGTTTCTTGGATTTGTACAGACGCTTTTCTTTGTAAAACTCATTATTGCAGGGCACTATACAATTTTCAATACCCGTATAGCAGACTGGTTTTTTAAAAAACCATATCCGTCATGGCCACTTGTAGCGGCTTCACTTGCAACTGCATTAGCAGGAACTGCAATAGGTCTTTACAGTTTTGGTCTTATTCCTAGAATTAACTGGCAATGGGCGCTTTTCTTGTGGGGATATGTAACTTTATGGTTTGTTTTTAATGACTTTGTGAAAATGGGTGTTATCCGATACTATAAAAAAAGATATGGTGAGGAGGCACTCTGATGAAAAAAGAAGAGATAGAACTCCCTTGGGAGCACCCTAAATTACAAGATGAAGATCCAAAATCATTAAAACTTGTTAAAGAAATCATGAAAAGTCCTACTTATGTTGTAGCTGAAAAAGATGGTAATTTTTTAGACTCTTATGAAGCTAGAGGGGTGAGACTCGAGCTTGATTATCTCAAAACTGAGCTAAAGATGAGAGAGTATGGTATCGAACATACAATCGTCGTTTTTGGAAGTGCGCGGATACTAGAGCGAGATACAGCTATGAAACGACTCGAAGCTATTCAAGAGAAGATAAAAAAGAAAAAAGATGACAGAGCGTTGCTTAGAGAATTATATGTTGCTGAGCGTATGGTAGGAAAAAGTATCTACTATGAAGATGCAAGAAAATTTGGTCAGCTTGTTGGAAAAAGTGGAAAAACAGCTGAAGATTGTCGTGTCACAGTGATGACAGGAGGAGGACCTGGCATTATGGAAGCGGCAAATCGCGGCTCTTATGATGTTGGAGCAAAGACAATAGGTCTTAATATTAAACTGCCGCATGAACAATTTCCAAACCCTTATATTACACCTGATTTGTGTTTTTTATTTCACTATTTTGCTGTAAGAAAACTTCACTTTCTTAATCGTGCTAAGGCTCTCGTTGTTTACCCGGGAGGTTTTGGTACTTTTGATGAGCTTTTTGAAACACTGACCCTGATTCAAACACATAAAACACAGAGTATTCCAGTAGTATTGGTTGGTAAAGGTTATTGGGAAAAGGCAATAGATTTTGAATTTTTAAAAGATGAAGGTGTTATAGCTCCACAAGATTTGGAAGTTTTTAGGTTTGCAGATAATGCTGAAGAAGCGTGGGAGTACATTCTTTCTTGGCATAAAGAACAAGGCAATCCACTTTTTGAGGAGTAAATAGGAATATTATGAGTATAAATATTGATTTGATTCATTTTTTAGTTGTCGCTGCGTTTAGCTTTCTAGTGGGACTAGAGGTAAAATCCTATAGAAAAGAGTTTGTCAAATCAAAACACCAAAACTACTTCTTTGGAGATATAAGAACCTTTAGTTTTATAGGAATTTTAGGCTTTATTCTGTTTAAAATTGATGTTATGCACTACTCTTTATATATGGCAGGATTTCTTGGAATTACTCTTCTCTTTGCCATTCTCTATCATAAAAACTTAGAGGACAATAAACGCAGTATATTACTTTTTATTGTGATGATACTTGTTTATACTTTTGGCGCGCTCATCCAAACGCAGCCACTGTGGATGACAGCGCTTGTGTATGTGAGTATTGTATTTATTTTAAATTCTACAAAACCACTCAATAAAATCTTTGTAGAGTTCAATATAACAGAATTTGAAACACTTGGAAAAATGGTCTTACTCTCAGTTGTTATTTTACCTCTTTTACCAGATACAAAAAGCATTCCTTACATCCCCCTCTCTCCTTTTAAAATCTGGCTTGCAGTTGTTGTTATATCTGGTATTAGTTATGGTGGATACATCTTACAAAAGTATTTCTTTCCATCAAAAGGCTATTTTTTAACTGGAATCTTTGGAGGTTCTTACTCTTCAACTGCCACAACTGTTGTCTTAGCAAGAAAAGCAAAACAGATAGGCGGGCTCAATGTTATAGATGCAGCCATCATCTCAGCAACTTCTGTTATGTACTTGCGTTTAGTCGTTGTCGCACTTATCTTTAATTTACATATTGGAGAAAGACTTATTCTTCCCTTTATAGGTTTGTCACTTATAGGATTTATTATCTCCTCTTTTTATCTTAAAAACCAGACAACAACGCAAGAACATGTAGACATAGCAGATACAAATCCACTAGAGTTAAAAACTGCATTTTTATTTGCATTTTTATTTGTCGCCATGATTGTTTTAACACATTTTGTAACACAAAAGTATGGAACATCAGGTTTAGAAATACTCTCATTTGTAGTGGGATTTACCGATATTGACCCTTTTATTCTTTCAATATTAACTGGAAAATTAAGTGTGAGTTCCACACAAATAATTACCGCAATTATGATAGCAGCAGGAAGTAACAATATTTTAAAAGCTATTTATGCTTTATGGTTTGGGGGAGTGAAAAATACCTATAAATCCGCTATTTGGATCTCTATTTTAGGTATACTAACCATAGTAATTAGTTTAACATATGAACAACTTATGTAAGGAGAAGTAATGGATATGTATTTCGCAGTTTTAAATTTTGCTCTTGCCGGAGTCATTGGAATAGTTGGTATTTTGACACTTCGCAAGGTGAGTATACCACATGAAGTTGTTTTTGCCTCCCTGCCTCTGCTTTTTGCACTGCACCAACTTACGGAAGGATTTGTCTGGCTTGGTGTTGATGGAGTAATTGGATCTCGTGCATTAGAAATGGCTGAGACACTTTTTATCTATTATGCGCAAGGAGTACTCCCTTTTCTTGTGCCTCTTGCTATTTGGCTTATTGAAAAAAACAGTTTTAAAAGACAACTTGTCGGCATACTTGTAATTCTTGGTTTTGGGCTCATGGTTTATACGCTGTATGGACTTGCGACACTTCCAAGCAGTGTAAGAGTAGTCAATGATACGCTCAATTATAGTAACCCTTGGACTGCAAACTACTATGATGCTCTTATCTATGTTTTGACAACATGTGGCTCTTTAATGCTCAGCAGCAGCATATCAATTCAACTTTTTGGATTTTTCAACCTTATAGGACTCATCATTATTGCACTGCTGCGTCCTTACGGCTTTACATCTGTATGGTGTCTCTATGCAGCTACTATTAGTGGATTGTTATATTTTTATTTTGTGGAACGCCGTATTAAATTTTTGCAAGATCTTAAAAAAGAGAGAGCAGAGTTAAGTGATGAAATTTTAGCAAAACAAGAAGCATTAAGTGGTGCACTATTAGAGAAAAAAGATGAATTGAGTGCGCACCTTGAAACAGAGTTGGATGCGCTTTCAAAAAGAAAACTATTTACTAAAAAGGCTTAATTATGAACAAATTGTTAGCAGAGGAGATGTACTACTTAATGGTACTTGGTAGAAAGTTTGAGTACGCTGCCAAAGAAAACTATATGAAAGGTAATGTCTCAGGATTTTTACATCTTGATATTGGACAGGAGGCGCTGAGCGTCGGAGCAATAAAAGCTTTTGAAAAAGGCGATGTTTTTGCAACCTACCGTGAGCATGTGATGGCAATGGCACGAGGCTTAGAGCCCAAAGCTGTGATGGCAGAACTTTTTGGAAAGGCCGAGGGTGTCAGTGGTGGTAAAGGAGGCAGTATGCATCTGTTCGAGCCTTCACGCTTTTTTTATGGTGGTGATGCCATAGTCGGTGGTCATATCCCAAATGCAGTGGGGTGTGCCTATGCTCGAGACTTGCAGGGAAGTGAAGATGGAGTAATGGTCATTTTTGGTGATGGTGCGACAAATGGCGGTGCTTTTTTTGAATCGTTAAATATTGCAGCAACACATAAACTTCCACTGCTTTTTTTATGTGAGAACAATGAATATGCCATCGGTACAAATATTAAACGCGCAGCACCATTTCGTGAGCAGGCTAAAAAAGCCGAGCCTTATATGATGACACTATCCGTTGATGGTATGAAAGCCGAAGCAGTTTATGAGACAATTAAAGAGGCTCAAAAGCTTATTGAAGATGGGCATGGTCCTGTTTTTGTCGAGGCTTTTACCTGTAGATTTGAAGGACACTCTGTAAGTGATTCAAATAGTTACAGAAGTACGCAAGAGATGAGCCACTGTAAGGCAAAAGATCCGCTGGTACATTTTAAAAAAGAGTTGTTAGAGAGATGGATGTGCAGCGATAAAGAGTTAGAAAAAATTGAACAAAAAGCACAAACAATGGTAGATGAAGCAGTTGTATTTGCTGAAAATTCAAAAGAACCAAGCGCAGCAGCTCTCTATGAACATGTGTTTGCAGAGGAGGTTTGAGATGTTATACCGTGAAGCACTAAATAAGGCACTTGATGAAGCAATGGCAGTAGATGAAAGCGTAGTAACACTCGGCGAAGATGTAGGTCTGTATGGCGGTGCTTTTCGAGTGACAGAAGGACTTGTAGAAAAATATGGTGAAAAACGCGTCATTGACACACCCATAGCGGAGCTAAGTATTGTCGGAAACGCAGTTGGTATGGCCATAGGTGGTCTCCGTCCCGTTGCTGAACTAATGACAGGAAATTTCTCTTTACTTGCGTTCGATCAGATTATAAATCATATGGCAAAACTTCACTATATGAGTAATGGAAAAATCACTCTACCAATGGTGGTTCGATTTCCACAAGGTGTGAGTAAACAACTCGCAGCACAACATAGTGAAAGTTATGAACAGATGCTAAGTAGTGTACCAGGATTGAAGGTGCTTAGTGTTAATGATGTTAATTATGCATATCATGCATTTAAATATGCCATACTTTCTGATGATCCTTTTGTATTTATAGAACATGAACTTCTTTATAACAAAAAGGGCGAAGTGAACTTTACAGAGCAGCTTGATCCTTTTAAAGCACGCATTGTTAAAGAGGGAAGCGACATTACAATCGTGAGTTATTTGAAAATGGTTGATGAAGTAATGGAAAGTGTTGAAAAAATAGAGAGTGAACTTAACTGCTCTTGTGAAGTGATAGATCTCTGTTCACTTAATCCTATAGATTATGAAACATTGGCAGCTTCGATTCAAAAGACATCTCGTCTTGTAATGGTAGAGGAAGATCATAAAACAGGAGGCTTTGGCTCACAGGTACTTGCGTGGGCAGCTGAAGAGATGTTTTATGCTCTTGATGCACCGCCGTTACGTTTAGCCGGTGCAGATGTGCCTATACCTTACAACAGAACACTTGAACTTTTGAGTATTCCGACAGCAGATTCGATAGCACGAGATATTATAGCCTGGGGGAAGAAAAACGATGTATGAGATAGTAATGCCACAACTTTCTGACTCAATGGAAGAGGGAAAGTTAATTAGCTGGAAAGTAAGTGTTGGACAAAATGTTAAAAGTGGTGACGTCATTGCTGAGGTGGAGAGTGATAAGGCCATTATGGAGATACAGACCTTTAAAGATGGTGTAGTCAAAGAACTTTTGGCAAAAGAAGATGATGAAGTAAAGATTGGGACTGTTATTGCACGCATTGAAACGGGTGCAATGGTCTCTACAGAACAAGAGCCATCATCAGCCAAGCCAACAACTCCACCAAAAGAGGAAGAAACTCCAAAAAAAGAAGCAGTTAAAAAAGAAGAGACAAAGTCAAACGCAGCAAAGACAAAAAGTGTTTTAGATGAGATATTTGATACATCAAGTGTTGCTAATATTTCTCATAAAACACAAAGTGGTATTTCTCCAAAAGCAAGAGCAAAAGCCGCTGCAGTAGGTGTTGATGTTGAAAAACTTCAAGCGAAAATGCCACAAAAAGTGCTTCACGCAGAGGATGTAGATACCTATGTAATAGAGAAGTATTTTACGCCAAAAGCCTTGAGCTTGCTTCAAGAGTATCAGCTGGAGAGTTCACTTTTTGAGCTCAATCATAAGATAGACAGCGATGAGGTGCAAGCCTACATTAATGCCAATGAAATAGCACTTCCAAAAGCACTCTCGCCGATGCAAAAGGCAATCATTGCAAATGTAACACGCTCTGCTCAAAAGCCTATTTATCATATTTATGAATCCATAGATGCCAAGCTTTTTGAGGCACATCACACACATAGTATGACAGCATGGCTTATAAAGATTTTTGCAAAAGTAATGATGCAGCATGAGAGTTTTCGTGCAAAACTTTTAGACAATGTCCTCTCTATTACTCCAAATGCTTCGCTATCCATCGCTGTAGCAGATGCAAAAAATCTCTATATGCCCGTCATCAAAGATGCGAACAGACTTAGTATTTCTAAAATAACAGAGCAACTTGCTGGGTTTAAAGAGAAGCTTAAAACAAACAGTTTCACTGCAAAAGATATGCAAGGAGGTACTTTTGGTATCTCAAATCTTGGAATGCTTGGCGTTGCGCGTTTTGATGCAATGATAAACAAAGATGAGAGTGCCATCGTTGCAGTAGGTGGTATTAGTGATGAAAAAATCAGTGTCACACTTACAGCAGACCATAGGCTCATAAACGGCTACGAAGCAGCACTCTTTATGGCGGATGTGAAGAAAGAAGTATCTGAACCTTTAAATTTTAAGGAGTAGTACTGTGAGTGATATTGTAATTTATGAAGATGGAAATGTTGAGCTAAAAACGACGCTTGAGAATGAAACTGTTTGGTTGAATCAAAAGCAGATGTCAGAACTGTTTGGAAAGAGTAAAAAAACAGTTTCTGAGCATATTGGAAATATTTTTAAAGAGAAAGAACTTGAAAAAGATTTAGTTGTCCGGAATTTCCGGACAACTGCAACAGATGGAAAAAATTACAATGTTTTATTTTATAATCTAGATGTAATTATTTCAGTAGGTTATAGAGTAAAATCAAAACAGGGAACGCAATTTCGTATCTGGGCAACAAAAATTTTAAAAGAATATCTTATAAAAGGCTATGCTCTCAACCAAAAAAAGCTTCAAGAAGAAAAACTAGATGAGCTGAATAAAACAATCGCACTCATTAAACAAGGTTTATCAAATCAAGAATTGAGTCTCACAGAGGCAAAAGGTTTTATAGAAATTGTAGGAGAATATGCAAAATCTTGGGCTCTCTTGCAAGGATATGATGAGCAAAGTCTGCAAGAAATCACACGGACCAAAGATGAAAAGTTTATACTTGATTATGATGAGGCAAAAGAGGCTATAGCGGAGCTTAAAAAAGTCTTGATGAAAAAAGGTGAAGCCACAGAACTTTTTGGGCGTGAAAAAGCAGGAGAGTTTAAAGGAAACCTACTCAATATTTACCAAACATTCGGAGGTGCCGATTTATTACCTTCTCTTGAAACAAAAGCGGCGAACCTTCTTTATTATGTTATCAAAGGGCACCCTTTTAATGATGGTAACAAGCGCATAGGTGCGTATTTGTTTGTACTCTTTTTACATAAAAATTGTATCTTGTATAAAAGTGATGGTGAGAGTAAAATTAATGACAATGCTTTGGCATCCATTGCCCTTTTAGTAGCGCAATCAAATCCAGATCAAAAAGAGATAATTATTAAACTAATTATGAATATGCTTTATGAGGAGTAGAAAAGATGTATGACATTATTTACATAGGTGGCGGATTGAACTATGCAGGGGCGATTGTCGCTGCGAAGAGTGGAAAAAAGGTTGCTCTTGTTGAGAGTGATATGAGTCAACTTGGAGGAGTATGCCTTCATAAAGGGTGCATACCTTCTAAAATGTTCCTGCACTACTCAAATCTTATTTATGAGGCACAAAATGAGATAGTTGAAGGCTCACTGCGTTTAGATATGAAAACACTCTTTGAAAAAAAAGATGCTCTGCTAAAAAATGTCACAATAGTTGTGCAGAAGCAGTGCTCTCATTTTGAGTTGATTGAGGGTAAAGGAAAATTAGTTGCACCACATAAAGTGGAAGTCAACGGCAAAATTATAGAGGGTGAGCATATTGTCATCGGGACGGGTTCTTCTCCTTTTATTCCTGAAGGTATAGCGCACAATGCAAAAGATATTATCATCAGTGATGATGTTCTAAACTTGCAAGAGCTTCCAAACAGAATAGCCATTTATGGAACGGGAGCGATAGGGCTTGAAATGGCAAGTTTTTTTGCAACGGCAGGCGTGGAAGTGACACTTATCAATAGACACGACAAGGTACTCAAAAAAGCACATCCTAGCATTGAGAGTGCAGTGCAGGTGCAGCTTGAAAAACTCGGCGTAAATATTTTAAGTAATCATCCTGTCAGTAAAGCAACTTCGACAAAAAAAGGTGTGCATATCTCTTATGAGGATGGTAGTAGTAACTATACAGAGATGCTGCTTGTAGCGACAGGACGACGACCAAATGTGAATGTGATTGGCTGTGATGCAGTAGAAGTGAAGCATGCCATCGTAACAGATGCGTATTTTGAGACAACTCTTGAAAAACATTACGCCATAGGGGATTGTAACGGCAAACTCCAACTTGCTCACGCAGCCCGTGCAGAGGCTCTCAATGTCACAGAGCGTATCTTAGGTAAAAACCCTCGTGCACTGAATTTAGAGCATGTTGTGAAGTTTATCCACACCCTACCGATGAGTTATGCAGTCGTTGGAAAAACTAAAATGCAACTAGAGCATGAAGGCATCAAATATAAAGAGAGTTTAGTCACACTCAACCAGTTTACTTACTCTGTTTATAATCATGCAAGCAAAGGTTTAATGGTAAGTTTTGCGGATGAAGAGGGCTTTATTTTGGGTGCTGAAATTTTAGCACCACACGCAGAGGAGCTCATCGCCACTGTTGCTATGAGTTTGGCTGGAGAGATGGATGCCTCACAGGCAAAACGTACCATCTTAGCACACCCTACCTTTTCTGAAGCATTAGAGAGAACTTTTTATAAGTTATGATTCTACATCAGTGGGGAGAGCTTGGATACACAGAGACGAGAGAGAAAATGCAAGAGCTACATCAACTCGCACAAAAAGATGAACAAAACCATCTCATTTTATGCTCTCATCCTCTACTCTTTACCATTGGCAGTGCAGAAAAAAATAGCTTTAATGTGGATGTCATTCAAAGTGACAGAGGTGGTTCCATTACCTGCCACTCTCCTGGACAGAATATTTACTATTTCTGTTTTCAAGTGAAAAATCCTGCAAAATTTTATAAAAAAGTGCTCACTGCATTTGAGGCTTTTTTTATGAAATATCTGCCTGAAGTTATTTACAATAAAGACCAAGCCGGTTTTTACATCCAAAATCGTAAAATTGCTTCGCTTGGATTTCGTTACTCGCAGGGTGTCACTCTGCATGGCGTGGCTCTAAATGTGGATGTTGATTTGGATTTTCACTCACAGGTTAATCCTTGTAATTTAAAAGGTATTGTGCCGACTTCTCTTGCTAATGAGGGTATTCATCTCACGCAGGAAGCAGTTAATAAGGAAATAGTACATCTTTTGGAGGAGAGTTTTGACGATGCAACTGTTTAAACCAAAGGTAAAGGCACCGGCTCCAGAATTACTGCACAATATGCAAGAAGTATTACAAAACAACCATCTTACAACAGTATGTGAAGCGGCAGCTTGCCCAAACAGAGCAGAGTGTTACAGCCGTGGCAGTGCTACTTTTATGATTTTGGGAGATGTCTGCACGCGGGCATGCTCTTTTTGTAATGTTAAAACTGGGCATGGCGTGAGCATAGATGCAAACGAGCCTGAGCGTTTGGCATCTGCAGTCCATGCGCTTCAACTCAAATATGTTGTGATAACTTCTGTGGACAGAGATGATCTCAAAGGTTATGGAGCCGGGCATTTTACAGCTTGCGTGAGGGCTATCAAAGAGAAAAATCCTGATATAAAAATAGAGCTTTTAACCCCTGATTTTCGATATAACAAAGATGCATTAGACGCAATCATTGCATCGGATGTGCATAAGCTTGCGCATAATCAAGAGACAGTGAAACGACTCAGTAAAAGTGTGCGTCCGCAGAGTGATTACAACCGTTCATTAAAAGTTTTGGAGTATTATGCTAAAAATACTCATGTAAGTGTGAAGTCCTCTTTAATGGTAGGACTGGGAGAGCGTGAAGATGAGCTGCGTGAGACTATGCGCGAGCTTTTGGATGTAGGGGTGAGTGAGCTTACAATCGGGCAATATCTTCGTCCTACACAAAAGCATCATCAGGTTGAAAAATATTATTCAGAAGAGTTTTTTGCTACAATGAAAGCAGAAGCATATGCGATGGGATTTCATGCAGTTGCTTCGGGCATTTTGGTGAGAAGTTCATATTTTGCAGAGGAGTTAGATAATGAAGCAAGCTAGGTTGGTACTAATGCGTCACGGTGAGAGTATTTATAATCAAAAAAATCTTTTTACAGGGTGGACAGATGTTGAACTCAGTAAGAAGGGTGTTATTGAGGCAAAGGAGGCAGGAGAACTTCTTAAAAAGAATCATATCTATCCTGATATCTGTTTTACCTCATGGCTCAAGCGTGCCATTCATACGGCACAAATTGCGCTGCATGAGCTTGAGTGGGAACAAATTGATGCCATTCGTTCTTATAAGCTCAATGAGCGGCATTATGGAGCATGGCAGGGGCAAGATAAAGAGAAGGTAAAGCAAGAGGAGGGTGAGGAGCAGTTTTTGGCTGTACGCCGTGGTTATGATGTTCCTCCTCCGCCACTCTCTGTGGATGATAAACGTGTTGTCTGGAAGGATGCAAAGTATGCAGACACCGAGCATGCACTTTTACCTCTGAGTGAATCACTTCAAGATACTAAAAAACGGGTTATGGAGTATTATGAAGCGGTTTTAAGTAAAGAGTTGCAAAATGGTAAAACGGTTTTGGTCTCTGCACACGGAAATTCTCTGCGCGCACTTGTCATGCATTTGGAAAAGATGAGTAAAGAGGATGTTGTAAAACTGGAGATACCGACAGGAGAGATAATTGTTTATAGTTTTGACAAATTTTTACATGTCAGTAAAAAAGAGATACTTTTAGGCTAAAACAGATTTATCTAATGATATAATATTAATATGTTTAACAATGAGGAAAATTTATGCAAGATTTTATGGATGCAGTAATATTTGGTTTTAAAGAGATTTTAAGAGCAAAGACAATGAAATTTGCGATGACAGGCGGTTTCATAATAAGTGTGATATGGATAGTTATAGGTGTCATGTTTTGGGATAACATCATATCTTTAAGCAGCTCCATTTTAAGTTTTGTCCCTTTTTCTCTTTTACGCTCTAATGGAGCATGGATGCTTTCAACTTTCCTATGGATGCAAGCCGTGCTTATTACTTTTGCTTTAGTTTTTGCTTTCTTGGGAAATCTTATTATGCAAAAAGTACAGCGAGAAAAATATGCCTCTTTTTCACTGCTTATTGGGCTTTTGAGTGCTGCTTTTTGGGCTGTTATCTGGTTCTATGAAGGGGGTTATATTTATGCACAATTTTTAAAACTGCTCACCTGGCTTCCTTTTGAGACAATAGAAAAAGGGCTTGCGTACCTCATTGGTTTTTACATTGTCTATACAGGAGTTATTGTCACTCTTATTTTTGTTACAAGTGCCTACTCCTCCTCTTTTTTACAACGTGTAACACAAAGGCATTTCCCTTATGACAAGATGCATAATGAGTATGAGTATAAAACAATCAAACAGACTGTGAAAGATACAGCTATATTTACGGTAGCCTCCATTATCTCTTTTCCTCTGCTCTTTATTCCAGTTGTGAACTTTATCATCCTTGTTGGACTTTGGGTTTGGCTTATGAAAGACACCCTTGCATGTGATACGGCAGCTTTTGTTTTTGGAGAGGTGGACAAAGAGAAGCTCAAAGAGTATAAAGGTGCTATCTGGGGATTGACTTTTATCGGTTCACTCTTTAATTTCATCCCTGTTTTCAATGTTTTTGGCTCTTATTTTACAGAACTTTCAATGTTTTACTATCTCAAAGAAAAAAGAGATTCATGAGCTACTATGTAGCGCTTATTTTAGTTTTTGGAGGATTGGGATTTACTGTTATTTCTCTTGTAATGTTCTTTAAAATAAAAGAGGAAAAACGGCTTGAAAAAATTCTTGCTCTGCCTTTTAATGAAGCCTATAGAAAATACCTTCAGACAACACCGCACTATAATCAGCTCACGCAGGAAGACAAAGCAAAAATAGAACACTCCATCACTCTTTTTTCAAACACAAAAGAGTTCATAGGTGCAGGAATAGATGTGACAGCGGAGATGAAAGTTGTCATCGCTTTTTATGCCTGTCTGCTGCTTCTACATAAAACAACAACGAACTGCTATGATAACTTAAAAACCATCATCATATACCCAAATGCCGTTGCTTTAGATAATGTGCAGGCCTCCAATGGCATCTATACAAAAGAGAAGTTTCTCATAGACGGACAATCTGCAAACGATACGGTCATAATAGTCTGGAATGATGCCAAAAAAGAGGCCTATCATCTGCGGCATGATAATGTCATTGTGCATGAATTTGCGCATGAGATAGACTTTATGGATGGCGAAATAGATGGTGTTCCTCCCATAGAAAATTCAAAATATGATGAGTGGAGCCGTGTTCTGTTTGGGGATTATAAAAAATTGAGTGATGTAGTTTTGAAAAATAGAGAGTGGGGCAAATACAAACTACTTGGCTCATACGCAGCAACGAATGAGGCTGAATTTTTTGCAGTAGTGACAGAGCGTTTTTTTGAATCACCGCAAAGCTTGAAAAAACATTTTCCCGAACTCTATAAGGAGCTGAAAGATTTTTATAAAATAGAGACGGTGGAGCTTGTACCTACGCACACATAGAAGAACTTAAGGGCACCTCTAGCAAAGAGTGAGTATAATAATAAAATTTTAAACAAGAGTAGTTATGAGAGAATTTTTTAAAAGAGTTGAAGACGGCAATGCAATAATAGTTGAGACGAATCTCAATGCATACGGATACAGTAACAAATATGCTTGGCTTTTAAGTGTCTTTATCAAGTTTGATGCAGCAGATGAGTCAACAGAGGGTTTTGAAGAGTTCTTAGAGACAAAAGAGTCTTTGATTATAGCATTGGAGTTTAATGAACAGGCAAAATATGTCGGAGGACGCAGTGTTGATGGCTGGAGTGAACTTTACTTCTATGCAGAAGATTCAAAAGGACTTGACAGCGAAGTTGCCAAAATCCTCAAACCTGCTAATTATGTATATGAAAGCTCTGTTGTAAGAGATTCAAAATGGGATTTTCATTATAAAAATCTCAATCCAAGTGCACTCGAACTCGCGCATATACAGAGTGAAAAAATCATCTACCTTTTAGAAGAGGAGGGTGACACACTTAAGACTCCCCGTATCGTTGAGCACTACATCTCTTTTGATACACCGACACAAAAAGAGCGCTTTGTAAATGGACTCACGCAAGAGAGCTTTACTTTTAAAGATGAAATTAGCTCAGAAGAATTTGAAAATGGTATAGCGTTGAGTAAAGAGCATGCTGTTACAAGAGAAGCAGTCACAAAAGTGGTAGAAGAGCTTTTTGAGATGATGAAAGATGGGCATGGTTATTATGAAGGCTGGAGCACAACGCTTGTTGAAGAGGACTAATGTTTAAAATTGTCGGTGTTGTCAACTATCTTGTAGTTGTTTTTTTTAATGCTTTTACCGATCTTGGGCATAAAATTATTATCCAAAATACAATTTTTAAAGTTTATGATGGTTCAACGCAGATAGTCTTGACCGCCATCGTTAACGCTCTTGTTTTATTGCCTTTTATTTTAGTCTTTTCTCCTGCAGGATTTTTAGCAGATAAGTTTCCAAAAAATAAAATTATGGAGTATTCAGCTGCCTTTGCCATCTTTATCACTCTAGGTATTACCTATGCATATTATCACGGATATTTTTTATTTGCATTTACTTTAACTTTTATACTATCACTTCAAAGTGCCATATATGGGCCGGCAAAATATGGTTATATAAAAGAGCTTTTTGGAGATAAACATTTAAGTGCGGGAAATGGTGCTGCACAGGCAGTGACAACGGTTGCCATACTTGGAGGTATTATTTTTTATACGGTTTTGTTTGAAGGACGTTACAATGTAAGTCTTGTGAATGAAGCAGATATCTTAAAAGCTATTGCTCCTATTGGGTGGCTTTTGGTTATTGGCTCCATTATTGAATGGTTCTTAGCATCGAAATTACCAAATAAAGTCTTGGAGTTGCGTGCTAAGAGATTTGCACTGCAGAAGTATCTTAGAGGGTACTATTTGATGAAAAATCTCAAAACAGTCACAAGAAAACGGGAAACTTTTGAGGCAATTATTGCACTTGGACTTTTTTGGTCAATTTCCCAGGTTGTTCTTGCTGTATTTGGTGAATATGCAAAAGATTCACTGGGTATCACAAATACAATATATGTACAGGGTGCAATGGCTCTTGCCGGTATAGGTATAGTGATAGGATCTATTTTGGCGGCTAAATTATCGCGAAACTACATTAATGTGGGACTGAGTGGTATCGGAGCAGTCGGTATTACTGCTTTGGTTTTTGGTATCCCTTTTGTACATTCTATGATTGCCCTCTCGTTTATGTTTACAACTTTTGGTGTTTTGGCAGGATTTATCCTCGTCCCTCTTAACTCAAGAATACAGCATATCACGGCTAATGTCCACCTTGGAACGATTATCGCCGCTAACAATTTTATACAAAATATTTTTATGTTCTCTTTTTTGATGCTTACAACTCTATTTGCCTATTTTGGCATGGATGCAAGAATACTTTTTTACCTCATGGCACTTGTTGGACTCTGCCTGATTTATCTTCTTTTTAAACGCTATTATGTAGATATTTTTTGGTCATTAATGGGACTAATCGGTTCTTTGCGGCATAAGTATATCTATATAGGGCTTCAAAATATTCCTCAAAGAAGCGTACTTTTACTTGGAAACCATGTGAGCTGGCTTGACTGGATTATACTCCAACTGCCTTTGGAAAGGAAGATAAACTTTATGATGGATAAAGAGATTTACCATTGGCCTTTTTTTCATGCTTTTTTTAAAAAAGGAGAGGCAATTCCACTCTCACCACGTGCTTTTAAAGATGCTTTCAAAGAGGCACATGAAAGACTTAAAAATGGCAGTATTGTTGGTATTTTTCCTGAAGGTGAAATTACAAAAACAGGTGAATTGGGTGAATTTAAAAGAGGGTATGAACTCATTGGCAAGGATTATGACGGCGTAATTGTACCATTTTACATAGATAGTGGTATTTTTGGCAGCTCTTTTTCAAAATATAAACCGAAAAATGCTAAACTAAACTTATTTAAACGCAGAGTAATAAAAATTTATTTTGGCAAACCGCTTGCAAAGGAGACTTCAAGTGAAGAGCTGCGTAAAATTATTGTGAAGATGAAGGAAAAAAAGTATGAAGCTAAATAAGCCAAAACATAATCTCTTTAGAAATGGGATGTATGCTGTTGAGGGTTTTATTGATATTGTTAAAAATGAGACCTCTTTTAAATGGCAGATGCTTATGTTTGCTGTTTTGGGCACAGTTACATGGTTATTACCTATTAGTTTTGGGTATGCAAGCATACTTTTTTTATCACTTTTTATTCCTATTTTGGCGGAAGTTACAAACTCTGCCATAGAGCGTGTTGTAGATTTAGTGACAAGCGATTATCACATTTTGGCCAAACAGGCTAAAGACGCAGGTGCGACACTTGTACTGTTGAGCTTAATTGTTATGGTGCTTATCTGGTCTGCCGTTTTATTGGTGGCTTTGCATATAGTTTAAAAAAAGGGGTGCTTTTGAGATTTTTTCTTCTTTCTTGTCTGCTCGGAGCTATCCTTTTTGCACAGGAGCGACCAAAGATAGCCCTAGTACTCAGTGGCGGCGGTGCACGAGGCGGTGCGCATGTCGGCGTTTTAAAAGTACTCGAAGAAAATTGTATTCCGGTTGATATGATTATTGGGACAAGTATGGGTTCTTTTATGGGAGGCCTCTATGCCGCAGGTGAGACTCCAGATGAGTTACAAAAGATGCTTGTCAAGACTGATTGGCATTCTTATATTAAAGCTGATTTTGATCGTGAAAAAATTCCGATGCAGAGAAAAAGATTGGAGTATACATATCAGGGAAAACTTGGTTTTGGTATCAATGCCGAGAATGAACTTGTTTTACCCACTGGTGTCCTTAAGCGTGAGCCGCTTTTGTTAAAGTTTGATGAACTGACTTCAAATGTAGCAGACATTCAAGATTTTGATCATTTGAGTATCCCTTTTCGTGCGGTTGCGACTGATATTAAAAATGGAGACAGAGTTGTTTTAAAGTCTGGTTCACTTGCAAAGGCCATATATGCTTCTAGTGCTATTCCAGGAGGATTGCAGCCAATTAATATTGATGGTATAGATTTGATTGATGGTGGGATTAGCGATAATATTCCCATTGATGTGGCACGTGAGATGGGTGCAGATATCATCATCGCTGTTGATGTGAGTGAAAACTTCTCCAAGACGCTTGATGTAAACTCTTACTTAGTTGTTATGGGTCAACTTGTCGACATCTTAATGCGTAAAAATGCAAATGAATCTCTCAAACTTTTAAGTGATAAAGATATTTTGATTATTCCTAAGCTCAAAGAGTACTCCGGACTTGATGTCGCAAAATATTCAAATATCATTGAAGCGGGCTATGAAGCAGCGCTCAAAAGTGAGAAAAAGCTTCAGCCACTCTCCTTAAGTAAAAAAGAGTATGCAAAATACAGACAGAAGTACCGGAGAAAGCATCATTCAAAAAAGCCGATTATTGATGCTGTTGTAATTGATAATCAGACATACCTCTCTGATGAAATTATAAAAAGACACATTCGACAAAAAGTTGGTATGCCTTTTAATGACAAAGTGCTGCGTGAGGATATATTAAATCTCTATAATCTTACTGTTTTTGATGGTATTTCTTATGACATAGTAAAGAAAAATGGTAAAAATATTTTATATATTACAACGAAACCGAGCTGGAACAATCATGGTGATGTACTCTTCTCAATCTCTTTAGATGATAATTTTAAAGGGCATTCGTCCTACAGTCTAAAAGCCGGCTATATGATGTATGGCATCAACAGTTTAGGTGCTGAATGGCGGACTGATGTAGAGATAGGCAAAAGACAGCACTATGCTACAGAGTTTTATCAACCGTTGGATTATATGCAGATGTTTTATTTACGGCCGTTTCTCTCTTATGAGAGTATGACGTATATAGTGCCAACAAATTCTTTGGGCAATCAAGAGTTAAAAAGCAGAGGATATGGAGGAGGAGTAGGTTTGGGTGCTAATCTCACAGACACTTTTCGAGTGGAATTGAGCCTGGAAGCGTATCAGGACAAATCTGATGTTGCTATTTTGAATTATTCTGAAAAATTTAATGCACGTCAACTGAAAATGCATTTTCTCTATGATAGTTTAGATAATTATAACTTTCCAAACAGTGGTGCTTTAGGGGAATTAAAATTAAAAAAAGATGCAAAAGTATGGGGGAGTGATTATGATTATGAACAGTTCTATGGTTCTATTCAGAAACCTCTGACATATAAAGATAATACCTTCATTTTTAATGCAAAATTAGGAATGACAAACATTAAAAGTCAGATAACCAATCAAGTAACTGTTTATGATAAATTTGAACTCGGCGGGATGTTTAATCTCTCTGGGTACCCACTCTATACTTTTGCCGGCAATAATGTTGCTTTTGCAAGTATGATGTATAGATACCGCATTAAAAATGGTGGTTTTTTTGGTTCTTTGGGTGTTCCTCTTTATGCAGGTGCCACCTTGGAAAGTGGCTCTGTCTGGGCTGATGGAGAGCATCTGCAAAGCTCAGACTTGAAGTCTTCGGGTTCTGTGTTTCTTGCTGCTGATACTCCTTTAGGAGCCTTCTATTTTACCTATGGCAGGGCAAATTCGAAACATGAGAGTTTTTATTTATATTTAGGAGAGAAATTTTGAAAAAAACAACTTTGATTATTGGGGCAGGTGGTGTTGGTCGAGTCGTAGTACATAAATGTGCGATGAATGCAGATGTTTTTGGAAATATTGTACTTGCAAGCAGAACAAAGTCTAAATGTGATGCTATAGCACGCGAGATAAAAGATGTAGAGATAAAAACAGCAGCTGTCGATGCAGACAATACGCAAGAGCTTATTAAGCTTATTCAAGAGATTCAAGCAGATATTGTCATCAATGTTGCTCTTCCATACCAGGATTTGACAATTATGGATGCCTGTATTGAGACAGGGGTGGATTATCTTGACACGGCAAACTATGAGCATCCTGATGAGGCAAAATTTGAGTATAAAGAGCAGTGGAAAAAAGATGAAGCATTCAAAAAATCTGGCATCATGGGGCTTCTTGGCAGTGGATTTGACCCGGGTGTTACCAATGTGTTTTGTGCATATGCTCAAAAACACTACTTTGACACCATTGACACCATAGATATCTTGGACTGCAATGCAGGCGATCACGGCTATGCCTTTGCAACAAACTTTAACCCTGAAATTAACCTGCGTGAGGTAAGTGCAAACGGACGCTACTGGGAAAATGGAAAGTGGATAGAGACAGAGCCGATGGAGATTAAAATGGTTTGGGATTATCCTGAGGTCGGTCCCAAAGATTCTTATTTGCTCTATCATGAAGAGATGGAATCTTTGGTGAAACACATTAAAGGGCTTAAGCGCATTCGCTTTTTTATGACCTTTGGTGAGAGTTACCTCACACATATGAAATGCTTACAAAATGTCGGTATGCTCGGTATTGAGCCTATTGAACATCAAGGTCAAAAGATTGTGCCTATGGAATTTTTAAAGACACTTTTACCAGACCCTGCCTCTCTTGGTCCCCGAACAAAAGGAAAAACAAACATAGGCATTGTGGCTGAGGGTATAAAGGATGGAAAAAAGAGAAGAATTTACATCTATCAGATAAGTGATCATGAAAAGTGCTTTGCAGAGGTGAACTCTCAAGCAGTTTCTTATACAACAGGTGTACCGGCGATGATTGGTGCAAAGTTAATGCTTGAAAAAGTTTGGTATAAAAAAGGTGTCTGGAACATGGAAGAGTTTAACCCAGATCCGTTTATGCAAGAGTTAAACAGACAAGGACTTCCTTGGCAAATTAAAGAGTTGGAACTGTAATGACGTATGAAGATTTAGTAAAAAATATTGATGATATGCCACCGCTTTCAAAAGTGGCAATGGTGATTCAAGGACTTTATGCAAATGGCGCGAGGAACGTTGATGTAAGAAAGTTGATACGCATGGTGGAAGCAGATGTAATGCTTACGGCAAACATCTTAAAAACCATTAATTCATCTTATTATGGATTTAAAAGTCGTATCTCTTCTAGCTCACAGGCTGTAACGCTTTTAGGGACACAGCAGATCTATTCTCTCGTCATACATTATGCGATTTCAAAGCATTTAATAGCTGATACAAGCATATATGGTTTTAATAATGCGCAGTTCAATGAAATGTGCATCCTGCAAAGCTCTTTGATGATGCAGTGGTATGCAAAAATCGATTTGCATGATACACATATATTAACCTCACTGGCTCTCATTATGGAGTCTGGAAAAATTATCATCTCTAAAGAGCTAATGGGGAGTGATTATAGAGAAGCGTACCGAAAAGGCTTTTTAGCCTGTGAAGATATTCCAAAATTTGAGCAGGAGTTTTTATATACAACTTCATATCACTTAAGTGCGCTGCTTTTTGAGCACTGGAATCTAACACCTGTCTACTCCATAGTGCTGAAAAATCTCGATAGAGAAGAGGCTGACTATGACGAAGATGTCGATGCCATTATGGCACAGTACATTAAGGCTATTGATGTTATTCGTACTGCAATCAACCTCAAAGAGGTTTTGACAGATGAGTCCATACAAAAAGCTTCTGCAAAAGTTACAGAGATGGGGCTTGGCTGTGAAGATTTTGAAGTTGTAGCAAATAGGATACGAAAAAAGTATGAAGAAACATCCTAAAGAGTTAACGACTCCCTACTATCTTTGTGAAGAAGAGCTATTGGAAAAGAACTTACAAGTTCTGGATTATGTTCAAAAAGAGAGTGGAGCAAAAGTGATTTTAGCACTCAAAGGTTTTGCGATGTGGTCTACTTTTGATCTTGTTTCACAATACCTCAAAGGGTGTACTGCAAGCGGACTCTATGAAGCACGTTTAGCTCGTGAGGAGTTTTGCAAGTTTAATCCAGCAGCAGAAGTGCATACGTACTCTCCTGCATTTAAAGAGAGTGAAATAGAAGAGATCGCAGCTATCTCAGACCATATAATTTTTAATTCTCCAAATCAATTAAAGAGATTTATTTGTAAAACCAAAGAGATTAATCCGAAAATAGAAGTTTCATTGCGTGTGAATCCTGAAGTTTCATCAGCTCCTGTAGATATATATAATCCTTGCGGACTTTACTCAAGATTAGGTACAACATTAGAAAATATGGATGAGGAAGCCCTAAAACAGGCCGATGGCCTCAATTTTCATGCACTTTGCGAGCAAAATGTAGACGCTCTAGAAAATGTTTTAACAATTTTTGAAGAGAAATTTTCCAAATATTTTAAAAATTTGAAGTATA
>Ga0256829_1001255_pt1 | contig 21448 bp, 20 predicted proteins | sample 131447metaG_FD_185979 | JGI IMG/M metagenome (GOLD analysis project Ga0256829, IMG submission 185979) | Hydrothermal vent microbial communities from Lau Basin, Pacific Ocean - 131-447 | ecosystem: Environmental > Aquatic > Marine > Hydrothermal vents | place: Pacific Ocean: Lau Basin | collected...
TAGAAATAGATATATCAAATATAGACTCAAAGCGAAAAAAATTATTAAAAACACAAAAAGATAATAAAGTTGCACTAAAAAAATTGACAAAGTTAAAATCTAGCTACAAAAAAAAGTTAAAAAATATATTGACTAAACAAGATGCTTTAAAAAAGACATTGGCAAAGTTAAATATTATCAAGATTGATACAATTAAAAAAGCAGAAGAAGAGAAAAGAAGAAAAGAAGCTTTTAAACAAAAAAAGATTCGCTTAAATGAAAATCTTCCAAAAGTTAAAAAACATGGAAATAGTTATCAAAGTGTAAAAACAAAAAAATATAGAGGTAAAAAGACAATAAGTCCACTTGATTCTTATACAATAAGTAAAAAATATGGAACATATATTGACCCTATTTATGGAATTAAGATATTTAATGAGTCGATTTCACTAAAACCTAAAACTAAGAATGCTAGGGTTAAAACAGTATTTAATGGAAAGGTTATCTATGCTGATAAAACAGCAGTTTTAAACAATATTGTTATTGTTGAACATAAAAATGGTTTACATACAATCTATGCAAATCTTTCTCAAATATCGCCAAATATTAAAAAAGGGCAGAAGATAAAAAAAGGTTACACAATAGGAAGAGTGAGTGATGAATTGATATTTGAGGTTACGCAAAAATCTTATCACATTAACCCTATAAGACTTTTTAGATAATCTAGCACTTAATATTAGATTAATTTGTTATGAGATATACTAATCAGCTTTAAAATTAATAGGACTTGTTTTGAATAATATAGAAGATAAGATAACTGAAAATAAAAATATGCTCTATTATAATCAAATGATGGAGAAAAATAGAAAGTCAAAAAACTCTAATAAAGAAAAGCGTTCCAACTCTTTTGGGTCTCAGAGTGTAGATTTAAAAGATTATATCTATATTCCAGAAGGTATAGAATATCTTGCTTATGTTTTTTATATTATTATTGTTCCATATATTACTGGTGCTGTATTTCTTTTTTTCACTGTTGCAGGAGGAGATTTTAGTAATTTTGAATTAATTAATCTTAATGCACTTTTTATTGTTTGGGCTATAGGATATGAAATTTCTGCTACTGTAGCACTTTTATATATACTATCAATATATATACGATATGACCCAAATACTTAAGTCTAATATATTTTTTGATATAATCACAAAAAAATAAGAGTAGAGAAATACATGAACTTTATCCAAACTCGTGGAAACGACGAAACTAAACCTGCAACTGTAACATTTTCCCAAGCTATTTTAGCACCTATAGCCTCTTTTGGTGGTCTTTATGTACCTGAAAACTTGCCTGATTTGGGAGAAGAATTTTTAAATAAACATCTCAAAAGTTCATATAAAGAACTTGCGTCAGATATGTTGTCTCATTTTGAGATAGATATTGATAAAGAAGTTATTGACGAAGCTTTGGACTTATATGATAAGTTTGATGATTGTACTAACCCTGTCCCCGTTGTTAAGGTTAAAGAAAATCTATATGTTAGTGAACTATATCATGGTCCAACCCGTGCCTTTAAAGATATGGCTTTACAACCGTTTGGAGTTGTTTTATCTTCTATCGCACAGAAGAAAAATGAAAATTATCTTATCTTGGCTGCAACAAGTGGAGATACTGGTCCAGCGGCATTAGAAACTTTTAAAAATCGTGCAAATGTTCAAGTGGCTTGTCTCTATCCTGATGGTGGAACAAGTGATGTCCAACGCTTACAAATGGTTACAGAAGATGCCAAAAATCTAAAAGTGATTGGTATTCATGGTGTTTTTGATGATGCTCAAAATGCACTTAAATATCTTTTGTCAAGTGATGATTTTAAATCTGTTCTTAAAGAAAAAAATGTATCGCTCTCAGCTGCAAATTCAGTAAATTTTGGTCGTATTATTTTCCAAATTATTTATCATATTCATAGTTATTTAGAACTAACTCGTCAAGGTGCTATAACTATGGGTGAAAAAGTATATCTCAATGTTCCAAGTGGAAATTTTGGTAATGCACTAGGTGGATATTATGCATGGAAAATGGGACTTCCTGTTGAGAAGATTATCATATCATCAAACGAGAACAATATCTTAACAAAACTTATTAAAACTGGTAAATATGACCTTAGAGATAGCCAAGTTGTAGGAACAACTTCCCCTGCTATGGATATTTTAAAATCATCCAATGTAGAAAGAATTCTTTTTGACCTATTTGGTTCAAAAAGAACAAGAGAGTTGATGAATGACTTAGAAGTTAAAAACTCTTATGAATTAAATGCGAAAGAGCTTAAAGAGCTTCAAGAGTATTTTGATGCAGATTTTTGTATAGGGGAAGAGGGTAAGAAGTATATAAAAGATTCGTTTGAAAATGATGGCTATCTGATGGATCCTCATACTGCTACATGTATGAAATCATATGCAACTTGCTGTAAAGAAGATATTAAAACGATTGCCTACTCAACAGCAGAGTGGACTAAATTTTCACCTGTTATCGCAAATGCTTTAACAAATGAAGTTGATGCTCAAGACATAGAAGCTCTTAAGTCTATATCTAAGGTTGCAGGTCTTGATATACCTATCATGATTGAAGAGTTATTTGACAAAGAAGTAACTCAGAAAACTATCATAGATAAAGAAAATATAGAAGAAGAGATACTTAAATTTTTATAATAAAAAAGGAAAAACATGAGCAAATATGCCGCATTATTTGAAGATGAAAATGATATCTTCTCAGGGTCCCCAGAGTCAAGATTGATGGATGTTATATTTAATGCAAATAATGACATAGTTAGACAAGAGTTAGTGAATTTTATTAGAAAATCAGCGACAATGGAGCTGATGTTAGAAGAGCATGTCGGTGATGATATAGATATGGCAGTCAAAAGTTATGATGCAAATCATCTTGGTTCTAGTGATGATAAGGCTAAAAGTCTTTATATAGAGCTTATGGGTAGCATACTTTCTCAAAGCGAATAATAAATATTGAGAGCTTTTTTACAGATTTTTTTTATATTTATATTATTAAATAACTCAATATATGCAAGTGATTTAGTAGTTATCAAAAAAATATCTTTGAAAAAAGATGAGAAAAAGAATATTCTTGTAAAATATGGCTCAAAGAAAAAACTTTTTTCGTTTAGGTGGACGCTGTTTGTTAATGGTGGTCTTGTGATTCACCATTCTTATGATACAATTGTCTCTCAAAACATGCTGTACCTAAACTATCAAAATCAGAGTTTTAGAGTAGAACTAAAACCAAGAGGTGCAGATGTGTTTAATGTGCCTTATTTCTTAATAAAGTTTAAGAAATTTGATTTTAAGAAAAAAAAAGCCGAGTTTGATCTGTTTTTATCTGATGATAAAAATCAAGTACAAATAAAATATTTAAAAAACAGTTAAAGTGGGAAAATGCAAAGAGTAGAAAAAGAGATTTCAAGATTAGTGCGAGAGTGTGATTATGATGAAGTTACTCGTCTTTTTGATATGCTTAGTGGTGGGAAAAGATTACGAGCTAAGTTGATTTTAAAGATAGCACACGCTCATGAAAAGGCACCTCTTTTAGCTGCCATTGTTGAACTTATCCATGGTGCATCCCTTCTTCATGATGATGTTATAGATGAAGCTCTCACAAGAAGAGGTGCAGTATCTGTAAATGCAAGTGATGGAAGTAAAACAGCTGTTATGTTAGGCGATATTCTTTACTCAAAAGCTTTTACAGAGTTAGTTGCCTTTGATGAAAATATCGCAAGAACTATAGCCTCTTCTGTAACAGCTCTAAGTAAGGGCGAAATGATGGATGTTAAGATGGCTGAGGCATTTAATAGCGATGAAAAAAAGTATCTTGATATGCTTTATCTAAAAACAGCTACTCTTATCGAAGCTGCTGCTGCATCTGCTGCACTTTTATCTGCTAAAGATGTAGATAAACATGCTCTTTATGGAAGAAACTTAGGTCTTTCATTCCAAATTATAGATGATATATTGGATATAACGGCAGATGAAAAAACACTTGGTAAACCAGCTATGAATGATTTTGTAGAGGGAAAATGTACTCTTCCATATATTTATCTTTATAAAGAGTTAAATGAAGAAGATAAAAAAAGACTTGTCTCTTTACATGCAAAAGAGATAAAAGAAGATGAAATAAAATGGATACAAGAGAAGATGTCTCAACACTCTTGTGTTGAAAAATCTTTTAAAGAAGCTCAAAAGTTATCAGATGAAGCCAAAAATGCTTTAAGTGGTGATGTAGAATTGGTTTCTATTTTAGATACAATGATAAAAAGAAGTTATTAATGCACTATTTAAATATAAGTTTTACACATAAAAACTCTAGCTTAGAGGTAAGGGAAAAACTATCTTATTCTGATGATAAAGAAAAACATTCTTGTTTAAAAGGTTTGTTAAAAAGTGAATACATTGCTGGAGCTATATTGATCTCTACATGTAACAGAATAGAAGTATTGGCAAACTGTACAGATGTTGATAAAGCAAGTGAATATATATTTTACTTGCTTTCAAAAAGAGCTAAGTTAGATGTAGAAGTATTAAGAGAACATGCTGATATATTTGATGATAGTACAGCTATCCACCATCTCTTTAGTGTTGCAGCATCATTAGACTCTATGGTTTTAGGTGAAACACAGATTGTAGGTCAGCTAAAAGATGCATTTAGATTTGCTTATGATAACCATTATTGTGGTAAAAAATTAGCAAGAGCTATGAAAAATGCTTTTTCATGTGCTGCAAGAGTAAGAAACACTACTGAAATATCATCTAAACCTGTTTCAATGGCAAGTGTTTCTGTCTCTAAGTTAAAATCTCTAGTAGATGATTTGAAAGGGAGAAAGGCACTTGTGATTGGTGTTGGTGAGATGTCGGAAATAACTGCAAAACACTTGGTAGGTGCTGGTGTTGATGTTTATATAACAAACAGAACAGGGCATAAAGCAGATAAACTTGCAATAGAGTGTTGCACAAAAACACTTCCATTTGCACAGTTAAAGCATGTTATAAATGAGTTTGAGATACTTTTTACTGCAACTTCATCTCCTGAACCTATTATTACCGATGAGATAGTTAAGCCTTGTAGTTTTGATAGATATTGGTTTGATTTGGCAATTCCTAGAGATATAAGCTGTACTCTTGATACTAAAATAAATCTTTTTGTGATAGATGATTTGAAAAATACAGTTGATGAAAACTTAGAATTTAGAGAAGAGGCTGCTCGTGCGGCACATAGTATTGTCGGTCGTGGAGTTGTTGATTTTTTTGACTGGTTAAGCGCACAAGATATAGAACCAACTATAAAAGAGATATATATAAAAGCAGATGAAGCTGCTAAAATAGAGAGTAACCGTGCTGTAAATAGTGGATATATTCCAAAAGAGTACGAGGATGAAGCAAAAAAGATGTGTGAACAGAGTTTAAAAAGATTTTTACATGAGATTACAAAAAATATAAGAAATAGTTCTGATGATTTTAAATCAGAACTTATAAATGGAGCTATGAGTTCTATCATCAAAGAAAAGAGAGTAAACATAAATGAGACGAAGTAGAGCCTTTATACCAACAACAAAAGAAGCACCTTCTGATGCTACACTAGCAAGTCATATATATCTTTCTCGTGCTGGATTTATATCTCAAGTTGCTAGTGGACTTTATAACTACATGCCACTTGCAAAAATAGTTATAAAAAAGATAGAAAATATTATAAATGAAGAGATGAATAAGGTTGGAGCTCAAGAAGTTGAACTCTCTTTTGTTACACCAGCTGATTTGTGGGCAGAGTCTGGAAGGATTGAAAAATTTGGAAAAGAGTTACTTCGTTTTAAAGATAGAAAAGAAAATCTTTTTGTTCTAGGACCAACACATGAAGAGATGATGGTCAATATGGTTCGTAACCGTGTTACTAGCTACAAAAACCTTCCTTTAAATCTTTATCAGATTAAAACAAAATTTCGTGATGAAGCTCGACCTCGTTTTGGTTTGATGCGTGGGCGTGAGTTTATCATGAAAGACGGTTATTCATTCCACTCCTCAACAGAAGATTTGGATAGAGAGTTTGAGGCTATGGAAGCAGCATATAAAAAAATTCTAAATCGTCTAGGTTTGGAGTTTAGAGTTGTGGAAGCAGACAGTGGTGCTATAGGTGGAAGTGGTTCTAAAGAACTTATGGTTATAGCTGATAGTGGTGAAGATACTATCGCAGTTTGTTCTAAATGCGAATACGGAGCAAATATTGAAGCTGCTACTCGTTCATTTCCTGTAGATATTCCAGAAGCTCCTGAAGCTGAGTTTAATAAGTTTTTAACACCAGATGTAAAAAGCATAGATGAATTAGCTGAGTTTTTAAAGATAGACCCATATTATACTATCAAATGTGTAGCTAAAAGAGTTATGTATGATAATGAGAGCGAAATCGTTCTTTTCTTTCTTCGTGGTAGTGATAACTTACAAGAGGTAAAAGCTATAAACGCAACTGAAGCCTTGGAAATAGTAGATGTAAGTGAAGAAGAGTTATCAGAGCTTGGAATTGTTACTGGTTTTATCGGTCCATTAGACCAAGATAAAGCTAAACATGTTATTGACTGCAACCTTAAAAATGCAAAAAATATGGTTTGTGGAGCAAATGAACTTGATTATCATTTTGTTGGAGTGGATTTAAAAGTTTTGGAAGATGTTGCCTATTTTTCAGATATTGCAGAAGTAAATGAGGGTGATATTTGTCCAAATTGTGATGGAACTCTAAAATTTACGAAAGGTATAGAAGTAGGGCATATCTTTAAACTTGGAACAACTTACTCGGAGACTTTAAAGGCTGAATATTTAGATGAAAATGGAAAAGCACAACCTTTTATCATGGGTACTTATGGCATGGGAGTTTCTCGTTTAGTAGCTTCTGTTATAGAACAACATCATGATGAGAGTGGTTGTGTTTGGACAAAAGCTACAGCACCATATATGGTCAATATTATGATTTCTAATATAAAAGACAAAGAGCAAGTTAGCTTAGGTGAAGAGCTATATGAAAAATTACAAGATGCGAATGTAGAAGTAATGTTAGATGATAGAAAAGAGCGATTTGGTTTTAAAATGAAAGATGCTGAACTTATTGGTTTTCCATATACTATAATTATCGGTAAAGAGCTAGTTAATGGTTTAGTTCAGATTTTCGATAGAGTTAGTAAAGAAAAAACACCCGTAGATAGTGATAAAATTTATGAGAAGATAATGGAACTTATTTAGATGATGTACTTTTTAGTTTACCTGTTCTTAGAGGTAATAGTATCTGTTAATATATCGTCCATGATAGGTGGACTTGCTACTTTTGCTGAGATAATGTTTAGTGCTTTTGTTGGTATCTCTATTTTGGTGAATTTTAGAAAAACACTTGTTGAAAACATGACTGCTGTTTCTTATAGCTGTATTGACTTAGAACAGTTTCAAAGACTAAATTTATTTACACTTTTTGGTGCTATTTTATTAATACTTCCTGGATTTTTAACAGATATTTTAGGGCTACTTATGCAGTTTGGTGTTTTTACGAGCATGATTGTTAACCGTTATAATGTAAAATCAGGTAACTGTAAACCAAATTTTGATGGTTATGAAACAAATATAAAACAAAAGGATTCAGATGTTATTGATGTTGAAATTATTAGTGAGCACACTACTATTAAGTAGTTTTGCATATGCCAATGCCACAAGTGATAAATTAGAAGATTTTTTAAGTGATAAGTTTGAAGAAAATCCAAGACTAAGTTCTGTAAGTGTTAATATAGATGATATAGTTCCTCTTAAGGATTTGAAAGGCTGGAATGCTTACATAGTAAAAATAAAAGCTAAACTTAAAAATAGACCAAAAAGTGTTGTAAAGCAAAAAATGATTTGGTTTTCTAATGGTAATGTTATAACTAAAGACTTAACGGATATGCAGAGTGGACAAAGTTACACTGAAATGGTAAAGCCAAAGTTTAAAGATATATACTACACAAAAGAGAACCTAATCTATGGCAATGTAAATGCAAAACATAAGATAGCTATATTTTCAGACCCACTTTGTCCATTCTGTAGAAAATATGTCCCTGGTGCTATCAAAGAGATGAGAAAACATCCTGATAAGTTTGCTGTTTATTATTATCATTTTCCACTAGATCGTCTTCACCCTGCATCCGTTCCTATAGTTAAGGCAGCTGTAGTTGCAGAACTTCAAGGTGTGAAAGATGTTGTACTTAAACTTTATAATATAAAAGTAAATCCACAAGAGAGAGATATTGATAAAATTCTTACTGCATTTAACAAGGCAGAAGGAACTCATATAATAAAGAAAGATTTAGAGTCAAAGGAAGCCTTAAAACAGTTAAAATATGACTTAAATGTAGCAAGTGATATAATGGTTGGGGGAACACCTACTGTTTATTTAGATGGTGTTAATGACATAACAAAGAATAAATATAAAAAGGTAAAATAATATATGACAAAATTAACAATAGCAACTCGTGTTTCAGATCTTGCACTTTGGCAAGCTTACCATATAAAGACAAGAGTTGAGGCTAGTTTTCCAGAGATAACTGTAGAGTTAAATAAGATTGTCAGTAATGGAGATAAGGTACTTGATAAGCCTTTAGCTCTTATAGGTGGAAAAGGTCATTTTACTAAAGAACTTGAAGATGAGATGTTAGCAGGCAACGCAGATATGGCAGTGCATAGTTTAAAAGATGTTCCAACATACATCCCTGATGGCTTAGAACTTGTTGCTGTTACAAAAAGACAAGACCAAAGTGATGTGTTCTTATCACATAAACATAAATCACTTGAAGAGTTACCAAAGGGTGCAGTTGTAGGAACAACAAGTTTAAGAAGAAGAATGCAACTTTTAAAGCAACGCCCTGACTTAAAAGTAAAAGACTTAAGAGGAAATGTAAATACTAGGCTTAGAAAGTTAAAAGAAGGGCAGTATGATGCCATTATTTTAGCATGGATTGGTCTCAATAGACTTGATTTACTTAAAGATATTCCATTCACTCAAAAACTTTCACTTGACATGATGATACCTCCAATGGGACAAGCTGCTCTTGGTATAGAGATAGTAAGTGGCAATAAAAAGTTGTTAGAGATTGCCAATAGTCTTAAAGATGAAGATACATATCTATGTACTCAAATAGAGCGAGACTTTATATCTAAAATAGGTGCAGGATGTTCAGCACCAGTTGCATGTAATGCAGTTTTAGAAGATGGGATAGTTACTTTTAGAACAATGATTGGGTTTTCTGATGGGACAAATATAATATCAGAGAAAGTAACTGCAAAGGCTGATAAATCTTCAAACTTAGGTTTATCCCTTGCCCAAAAAATGATAGATGATGGTGCATTAAAACTTCTCAAAGATGCAGAAGCAGTGGCATTTAAAGATGAAATGCCACAAAGAATATAAGAAGTCTGATTTATGCAAGCAACAATAAACCTTTTAAAAAAAAATAGTGAATTAAGAGTTATAGATAGTGAACTTGATATTTATCTTGAGATACCACATTTAGCATATGCAGAGGTGAAAAAGAAAGATGGTGGAAAAGCTCTTCTTTTTACAAATGTAGTTGATAAAAAAAGTGGAACTAAGTTTGACGAGAGTGTTTTGATGAATGTTTTTGGTTCATACAAACGATGTGAGATACTTTTTGGAAGATCTATTGAATCAGTTGCAGATGAGATTACTAAACTTCTACACATGAAACCACCTGCAGGTTTTATAGATAAACTCTCAATGGCAAAAGAGCTTTTTTCTTTGAAAAATATATTTCCTAAACGACTTGATGGCGAAGGAAAATGCCAAGAGATAAAATATTTAGATGATGAGATAGACCTTTATAAACTTCCTGTTCTAACAACATGGGAGCAAGATGGTGGACCATTTATAACTATGGGGCAAGTTTATACACAAAGTCTTGATGGAGAGATGGTAAATCTTGGAATGTATAGACTTCAAGTCTATGATAAAAATCATCTTGGAATGCACTGGCAGATTCATAAAGATAGCTCTCATTTCTTTGACCAATATCAAAAAGCAGGAAAGAAGATGCCCGTTAGCATTGCTATAGGTGGAGACCCACTTTATACTTGGTGTGCTACAGCACCTCTTCCTTATGGGGTAAATGAGCTTTTGATGTATGGACTTATAACAAAAAAACCTGCACAGCTTGTAAAATCTTTAACAACTCCCCTTTATATTCCTAAAGATGTTGATTATGTTATAGAGGGTTGGGTGGATACAGATGCTTTAAAAACTGAAGGACCATTCGGTGATCATACAGGTTACTATACACTAGAAGAACTTTATCCTGTCATGGAAGTATCAGCTATAAGTATGAAAAAAAAGAGAACTTATCTTGCAACTGTTGTTGGAAAACCACCTTTAGAAGATAAATATATGGGTTGGGCAACAGGCAAGATATTTTTCCCACTTTTAAAAACAACTGTTCCTGATTTACTTGACTATCATATGCCTGAAAATGCAGGTTTTCATAATCTTATCTTAGCAAAAATGCAACCACTATATAAGGGTCATGCAAAGCAGTTTATGCATGCTTTTTGGGGTGCAGGACAAATGAGCTTTGTAAAACATGCAATCTTTGTTGATGAATCTTCACCTAAACTTGATAATTATGAATCCTTTAGTGCATATATTTTAAATAGATTTCATCCAAAATCGATGTTTATTACAGAAGGTATCCTAGATGCTCTTGACCACTCTTCTCCTGAAACTTTAGTTGGTGGAAAGTTAGGCATAGATGCAACAGTTGCACATAAGCTTGATGAACCAATTTTATCAAGTGATTCTGATTTGTTAGAAGAAGTTAAAAATCTAATTTCAGATGTCATTGATTTGAAACAATTTATGAGACATACAAAAAATCCTATTACGGTTATTAGTGTTAATAAAACTAAAACAGTAAAAGAGTCTTTTGAATGTTTAGATTCACTGAAAAATAAGTTGAAAATTGTTGTGTTTGTAGATGAAAATAAAAATGACATAACAAACCCATATATGCTTATATGGAGAGTTACAAACAACATGGACGCACAAAGAGATGTTTTTGTTAATGACTTGATGGTTGGTATTGATGGCACAAATAAAACATCAGTTGATGGTTTTACTAGAGAGTGGCCTGATGATGTTGATTGTACACTAAGTGTTGTAGAGTCTTTAAAGTCCCGTGGTATTTGGGACTTAGATGATAAGTTATACAATAAATTTCAACTTATTTAGATAAAATTCTATACTTATTTTAAGGATATTTTATGGACAAAATGTGGTCAGGTCGCTTTAGTGCGAGTGCTTCTTCTCTTTTAGACAAATTTAATGCATCAATAATGTATGATAGAAAACTGTATCGTGAAGATATTGAGGGTTCTTTAGCACATGCTACAATGCTTGAAAAACAGGGTATATTGACATCTCAAGAATTAACCGAGATTACTAATGGTTTAAACCAGATACGAGCGGAAATAGAATCAGGCGAATTTGAGTGGAAGATTTCAGATGAAGACTTACATATGGGTATTGAGAAGCGTTTGACTGCTATTATCGGTGATGCTGGAAAAAAACTTCATACTGCAAGAAGTAGAAATGACCAAGTAGCCGTTGATTTTCGTCGCCATGTTATAAGAAAAAATAGCGAAATAGTTGAAGCTATTAAGAGCCTAATGAAAGAGGTTGTTATCGTAGCTGATAAGCATACTACGACGCTTATACCTGGTATGACTCACCTTCAACATGCTCAACCGATAAACTTTGCCTTTCATCTTGGAGCATATCTATCTATGTTTAAACGAGATATAGAGCGTTTTGATAGCTCTGCTAAACGAAATAATGTATCTCCTTTAGGTTGTGCTGCATTGGCTGGAACACCACATAATGTAGATAGAAGCGTAACAGCAGAGATATTAGGCTTTGATAGCGTGAGTATAAACTGTTTAGACACTGTAAGTGATAGAGATTTTGCCTTAGAGATTTTGTTTAATATCTCTACGATGATGATGCATATCTCAAGACTAAGTGAAGAGCTTGTTATGTGGTCATCTTATGAGTTTGGTTTTGTAGAACTAAGTGATGAATACTCAACAGGTAGTTCAATCATGCCTCAAAAGAAAAACCCTGATGTTCCAGAACTTCTTCGTGGGAAAACAGGTCGCGTTTATGGCTCACTTATGGGACTCTTAACAGTCATGAAAGGGCTTCCTCTTGCTTACAACAAAGATACTCAAGAAGACAAAGAAGGTGTTTTTGATGCAGTAGAGACTGCTGAAATATCTTTAGAAATTTTAAAAGAAGCTATCAAAACTATGGAAGTGAAATCTCACAATATGGAATCAGCATGTGCCATCGGTCATTTAAGTGCTACTGATTTAGCTGATTATTTAGTCGAAAAATGCGATATTCCATTTCGTGAAGCTCATTTTATAACAGGTCGTGCTGTTGCTAAGGGTGAAGAGATTGGCGTGGACTTGTCAAAGATGGATTTTAAATATCTTAAAGAGATTGACGAGAGAATAAGTGAAGATGTTATGGAGTTTTTAGAACTTCGTCACTCTATGAATGCAAGAACATCAGAGGGTGGAACTGCTACAACTAGAACCGTAGAACAACTGCAATATTTTAAAAATTATTTAGGAGAAAACAAATAATATGAAAGTAACTGTATCACACAAAGAAGGAATGAAGTTTGAGGCAAAAACTGCAAAGAGTAGTTTTATTATTGATTGTCCTGTTATTTCACCCATTGAATACTTTTTAGCAGGGCTTATCGCTTGTACTACTTCTGATATTATTGTCATCCCTCAAAATCAAGATAAAACTGTTACTGATTTGGTTGTTGATGGTGAAGTTGTTCGCAATGAAGACCATCCTCGTAAGTTTAACTCTTTTCATTTAGATTATAACTTCAACTCTAACGCTGATGATATTATGGCAGCTCGTTGGGTTATGGCTTCACTTGAGACATACTGCTCGACTGTAAATACTATCCGTGACACCACTAATATCACATACTCAATCACACATAATGGAGTTCTTATCCGTAAAAATGAAGAGATGATAAGTGGTGGTGGCTCAAACATCGACATGGGTGAGATAGAATCTTGTCCAAGTTGATTGCCTTTGATATGACGATAAAACAATTAATAATTTACACTTAAAACATCATTCTAATTTAAATATTATTGATAATTAAATTAAGTATTGATTATAATTTCATATCTAAATTTCAAGGGGTATCTTATGGGCGAACCAGAATTAGAAGATATAAGTGATTATAATGAACTAAAAGGTAGTAAAAAAAGAGTTGTTTGGGGCGTTATTTTTGGTGGTATATTAATGAGTATAATATATGTGTATATAGCAAATACTTATGGAAATGTTAAAGATAGCATAAAAGCTGAAGATAGTGTGAAATATATGCCTTTAAAATAATTTAGAATGATAGTATAATAAAAAAAATATTTTAAAGGTAGTCTCATGTTAATGATAATAGTTGGTATTTATTCTCTGTATGTTCTAATCTCTATATATACAAGTGTAATGCAAATAGGCTATATAAATGTAGCAAAAAGAAAATCAGCAGTTTTATTGACACAAGGTGAATTTTTAAAAGCAGGAAATTATTCCGTAGCAAAAGAAAAACTTTCTATTATAAACTCTTTTGTAGATTACCTTATATTTATAGTTTGGATTGATGTCGGTATAAAGTTTCTACAGTCAAAATTTTATTTTTTAGATGAAACACTTTCAAATATAACCATTGTTATGAGTTTTATAATTATCAATTCTCTTATATCTCTTCCTTTTTCTTATTATGAGAAGTTTGTATTAGATGAGAAGTTTGGATTTAATAAATCAACTCTAGGTCAGTGGATTAAAGATACACTTATCTCCTCTATTATGACTATTGTTTTAGGTTCTTTAGTTGTTTGGGGCATCTATGAAATCATCACTAACTTTACTTTATGGTGGTTATGGAGTTTTGTATTTATCTTTAGTGTAGTTATCTTGATAAATATGTTATATCCTGCATTTCGTGCAATGTTCTTTGATAAGCTAACCCCCTTGCAAGATGAAAAACTAGATAGTGAGATAAAAATTCTTATGGAAAAAACAGGTTTTGTTAGTAGTGGAGTTTTTGTTAGTGATGCAAGTAAACGAGATGCAAGGTTAAACGCTTATTTTGGTGGTTTTGGTAAAGCAAAAAGAGTTGTGCTTTTTGATACACTCATAGAGAAACTCTCAACAAAAGAGCTGTTAGCAGTGCTAGGTCATGAACTAGGACACTTTGCTCATGGTGATATTTATAAAAATATCGCACTAGTGGGTGGAATGTTATTTGCAATGTTCGCAATTTTTGGAAACATACCAGACTCATTGTATTTAGAGATGGGTATAAGTCAAGAACCTTATGTGATGATAATATTGTTAATGCTTTTGATGCCTGTTTTAGGATTTATCATGATGCCGATAATGGGAATAGTCAGTAGAAGTAATGAATATGCAGCAGATAAAATGGGTAGTGAACTTGGTGGTGCTGCTGGTGGGATAGAACTTGCTAATGCACTAAAAAAATTAGTTACTGAGAACAAAAGTTTTCCATTATCACATCCCCTTTATATCTTTTTTCATTATACACATCCTCCTGTTTTAGAGAGACTTAAAGAGCTTGGGGTAGATTTGGGAGATATTGATAACAGTTCACTAGAGGGAAAATGCGAAGCAGTTTTGTAGTTAGAGATGTTTTAAAAGAGATAAGCCAAACTCTTCATCCTTTTATACCAAGAGCAACTAGAGAGGCACAACTGCTTGTCATGGCTTTTTTAGATGTAGATGAATTGTGGCTTATGAGTCATCAAACTCAAGAGATACAAGATATAAAAAAGCTTTTTGAATGGGTTAAACGCAGAGCGAAGAATGAACCATTAGAGTATATTACAAATAGTGTTAGTTTTTACTCCAATAAATTTTATATAAGCAAAGGTGCCTTAATCCCTCGTCCTGAAACGGAGCTTTTGATTGATGAAGTAAAAAAGCAGATAGAAGATAAAGAAAAACACTTAACCTTTGTTGAAGTTGGTGTTGGAAGTGGCATAATTTCTATTATGTTGGCACTTTCGTTTAAAAATGCAAAGTTTATAGCTGTAGATATATCACAAGATGCACTTGATATTGCAGAGATAAATATAAAAAAGTTTGCTCTTGAGGATAGAATAGAGTTGCGTTTAGGCTCTCTCTTAGAACCTATACGAGAGAGAGTAGATTATTTGGTATCTAATCCTCCTTATATAGAAAATGGCTTAGATTTGGAATCAAATCTATCATATGAACCTCAAAATGCACTTTTTGGTGGCAAGGTTGGTGATGAGATTATAAAAGAACTTCTTGATGAAGTCTTAAACAGAGAGATTAACTTGTTTACTTGTGAGATGGGTTATGACCAAAAAGATAAAATATCAAAATATTTAAAAGGTAAAGAGTATAAAGCTTTAGATTTTTACAAAGATTATAGTGACTTTGATAGAGGCTTTACACTAAAGGTAGAAAATTGAAAAGAAATATATATGCAGATTTTAGTTATTTGTTCGTTTTAGCAGCTTCATTTGGTGGTGTTATAGTTCTAGGTGCTTTAGTTGCTCCTGTAGTTTTTAATACTGATAGATTACCTGTAAATATATTGATTGATCACTACAATGCTGGTATTGTTATGGCAGAGATTTTTCATAGATTTTCTTATTGGCTCTATTTTGTAGCACTATTTGTAGTCATTTATGAAGTTGTTCAATATAAACTTGCTAAACGAGACTCTGTTATTATTGCTTCTTCGAGTTTAGTTGTTTTTGCTTCTTTGATGTTTAGTGTTGTTTATGCACCGAAAATTTTAGCTATGCAGGCTTTAGGTGTTGAAGCAACTCTAAGTGATACATTTCATAACATTCACCTAGCCGCTGAGATAGATTTTAAGCTTCTTGCTGTATCTTTGGCTGTTTTATTTGTAAGAAGACTAATGCTTATGAAGATTGATTAGGATTACATGAGTATATTTAAGTGAAGAAGTTTCACGAAGACCAAGGAGTGGTTTGGACTTCATGATTTTAGTGAAGCAGGACAATTTTAATCTTGTTGTTGTCTCATATAAGCAGGTATATCTAAGTAGTCACCATCAAGTTCTCCACCAACAACTAACCTAGGACGGATAACAGCACGAGCTGGAGCAACTGGTGTTTCTGGTATAAAATCAGGGTCATTGCTTAAGTCTTTTTCAAAACCTGTTGCTACTATAGTAATCTTAATATAGTTTTCAGGAATGCTCTCATCTGTAGATGTTCCCCAAATAACTTCAGCTTCATCATGCGCACTATCATGAACAACTTCCATAGCATCAGCAAGTTCTATCATGGAAAAGCTAGGATGCATTTTAAAGTGAACTAAAACACCCATAGCACCATTTATAGACATATTGTCAAGTAATGGAGACTCTATAGCTGCTTTGATGGCTTCATAGGCTGCATTTTCACCTTCATGTTCACCAACACCCATAAGTGCCATACCTTTATGGCTCATAACAGTTTGTAAGTCAGCAAAGTCTAGGTTTATGTCATTGTCCCCACTTGATAATATAACTCCAGATGTTCCACTAACAGCTTGAGCTAAAACACTATCTACTATCTTAAAACTATCTTTAAGTCCAAGTTTTCTATCTATAATAGAAAGGAGTTTGTCATTTGGAATAACTACTATAGAATCACTTTCTTTCTTTAGTTCATTAAGACCTACTTCTGCAAGTTTTAAACGTTTTTTACCCTCAAACTTGAAAGGTTTTGTTACTATTGAAATCGTTAATGCACCAACCTCTTTAGCTATTTGAGCTACAACAGGTGCAGCACCAGTTCCAGTTCCACCACCAAGACCAGCAGAGATAAATACTATGTCAGCACCATTAAGTGCTTCTCTTATCTCGTCATAGTTCTCAAGAGCAGAATCTTTACCAATATTTGGTTTCATACCAGCACCAAGCCCCTTAGTAAGCTTTGCACCGATTTGAATTTTTGAAGCTGCATTTGTTTCACTTAAAACTTGTGCATCAGTGTTTATAAGCATCATCTCTATGCCATTAACACCTTCATTGATCATATGACCAATCATATTTCCACCGCCTCCACCAACGCCAACTGCTATAATTCTTGCACCGTTCACTTTATTTGACTCTTCAATTACAAATGGTTCCATTACCTCACTCCTTTAAAATAACTGGGTAGCCCAGTTCCAAAATTTACTAATATCACTAGCTTCATCACTCTTCTTCTCTTTATTTGCCTCTAAATTAATCATCTTTTCTTTAGGCTCTTCTAGCGAAATTGAAGGAGCGATCGGAATATCTAAATCTTCTTTAAAATTGATTTTATTTTGAGAAGTAGGTGATTCATTAGTGTGCCTTACTCTTTTGTTTACATCTATCTCGTAAGCTGTATATGGTGATTTTGAATACATTACAAGTCCAACAGCACTAGAAAATTCAGCCCCCCTAAGGTTATCAAATAGTCCATTCATCTCAACTGGACGAGCTAAACGAACTGGCATAGAACCAAAAGTTGCAACTGCTAAGTCTCTGATGCCTTCCATCTTGGAAAAACCACCAGTTAAGATAACACCTGCACCAACTTGCTCTTTAAGCCCACTTTTTTCGATAAACTGTGCAAGTATCATAAGAGTCTCTTCAACTCTCGCAAAGATAACATTATGAACTACTTCAAGAGAAACTTCATGTGTTGTATTTTCATCGCCAATAATAGGAAGTTCGATTAAATCATTACTAGGTGTTAATAGCGTTCCGTAGCTTAGTTTTACATTGTCTGCCATATTTAATGGTGTATGAAGTGCCATTGAAAGGTCACTAGTTACATGGTTTGAACCTACGCCTAAAAAGTCATTATATCTTAGTGAATTTCCAGAGTATATTGAAATATTACAAGTATTTCCACCCATGTCTATTATAACAGCTCCAAGCTCTTTCTCATCTGCATTAAGAGTAGCGATTGATGAGGCATAACTTGCAAGTACGACATTTTCAACCTCTACACCTGCACCATTTACAGCTTTTTTTAAGTTATTTAGGTTTGACTTTTGCGTTGTGATTATATGTGTTTCTACTTCTAAACGAGAAGCATTCATGCCAAGAGGGTCTTCTATAAAGTCTTGGTCATCTACTTTGAAGTTATAAGGAAGTGCATGAAGCACTTCATACTCATTTGGAATGTTTGCATTATATAAAGAGGTGTGCATTACTCTCTCTATCTCTTTAAAACTAATCTCTTTGGACTGAATATTTACAATACCGTTAGAATTTAAACTTTTTGTATAAGCTCCAGATATAGAAACGATAGCAGTTTTAACATCACTACCAGATACTCGTTTAGCATCATCAACAGCAGTTTTGATACTTCTAGAAGCTAGTTCTATATTTGTAATGCTTCCTTTTCTAAGACCTTGTGCCTTTGTTGTTCCCGCACCAATGATTGATACAGAGTTATCATCTTCTATTTGAGCGATAATTGCACATATTTTAGTAGAGCCAATATCAATGGCTAAAATAGTTCTACTCAATTTATAGTCCTTTAACAAATATCTCAGTTTTATATTTATTTTGAAGTTCTTTCATAAGACCTCTGTTAAATATATCACTCTTGAGTCTAGCAAGGTTTTTGCTTTGGTTTGTATTCTCTTTATTAAGCATTTTTTGTTCCAAAATATTGTATAAAACTATCTTTCCACTACCTAAAGTTATATAAGCATTCTTCTTTTGAGAAACAAACAGTTTTGCAAGAAAATCTTGAGCTTCTGTTTGTGATAATTCCTTGAACTTATCTAAACTTCTTGTTGTGATAAAGTCAGTTGTTTTACCACTAAATGATGAAAAAGTTTTATTTGCCAATTCTAAAAGTTTTGACTTGCTTTTTTTATTTATATAAATAGGTAAAACTTCTGCTTTTGCCTGTGCATAAGTTTTAGCTTTCGCTGGGTTCTTCTTATCTAGTTTTATAATAATGTATTGATTTTTTACAAGAATAGGTTTTAAGTAAGGCAATGTAGTTGATAGTCTTGAAATTTTTTCAAAAGTATTTTTACTATAAGGGTTGTTTGATTGAGATATAGATAGTTTGTTAGTCTTTACATCTTTACCAAGTTTATCTTTTTTATATGAGATATATGTTCTTAATGCTGCTTTTTTTGTTGCATCTTGATTTAACTCTGATACAATTTTTTCTTTAACATCTGAAAGTGGCAAGATTTTTCCATCATTACCTTTAAAGTGCATCTTGTTATCATTGTAATACTTAGTTAGTTGATTTTGTGTGTATTCTGAGTTTATATTTTTTTGTTTGATAAATTCAATGTCGTAAGTAACTTCACTTTTGAAGTTAGTCATTTGTGTCGCCCAAAAATCTTTTACAAGTTTGTCTGATGTATCTATCTTAACATCATTTTTTGTCAAAATTTTATAGCTAATTTTATCTGAGATACTTACTATAGTATTTAAAATATCTGATTCACTATCTGAAATTTTTACGGGAAGTAGTTTTAATGTTTTTTGGATTAGTAGATTTTTTCTGATTTCTTCTTCATACTCTTTTGTTGTTAAATTATTTCTAGAAAGTACCTGTTTATAAACTTCTGTATTGAAAACACCATTATTAAAAAAATATTTTTCTGTTTTTAATTCAGCTAAAATCTCATCATCACTAACTTCTAAGTCGTAAGAAGCTGCAAGATTTAAAATAAGGGCTTGTTGGGTGAGTTGTTTTATAGCTTGTTTTTGAAGCCCAAATTGTTTTGCTTTTTCTTCATCAAAGTTACCTTGAAACATTTTGTTGTATTGAGAGTAAAGATTTGAGTAAGTTTTTTGTAGTTCACCTTGTGATATTTCTATGTTACCAACTTTGGCAACTGCTCCAGCTTTATCGCCATAGCTATATTGCCCCCATCCTACAAATCCAGCACCGATAAAAGCGATAGTAGAAATCCAAATCGTAATAATGAGATATTTTTTATGTCTTTGCATCCATGTAATCATTTATAAAAACCCTATTTTTTGTTATTTTTCATATTTTAGGTAAATTCTTATTAAACCTTGATAAAGAAGTGATACAAAGGTATAATTTCTTTATGAATTATAACATAACTAACACAGAATTGAAAAATCGTGACTTAGATGTCATCTGGCATCCGTGTACTCAAATGAAAGATCATGAGACTCTGCCCATGATTCCAATAAAAAAAGCACATGGTGTTTATCTTGAAGATTTTGAAGGAAATTTATACATAGACGCCATAAGTAGTTGGTGGGTAAATATGTTTGGACACACTAACAGATATATAAATGAAAAGATAAAAGAACAGCTAGACACCCTTGAACATGTGATTTTGGCTGGATTTACTCACAAACAAGTTGTTTTGTTATCAGAGCGTTTAGTCAAACTAACACCAGATGGTTTAGATAAATGCTTTTACTCAGATAATGGTTCTTCTGCTGTTGAAGTTGCACTTAAAATGAGTTATCATTCACATCTAAATGATGGCAACAAAGAAAAAACAATCTTTGTATCACTAACAAACTCTTATCATGGTGAAACGATAGGTGCTTTAAGTGTTGGTGATGTTGAGTTATATAAAGAGACTTATGAACCTCTTTTACTAAAGACAATACAAACGGCTGTCCCAAAAGACATGAGTATTGATGCAGCTCTAAACGCAGCCAAAGAATTTGAGTCTTTATGTGCCAAAAAAGCCGATAGCATAAGTGCTATTATACTTGAGCCTCTTATCCAAGGTGCTGGAAATATGCATATGTATCACCCTGAATTTTTAGTACAGGTACGAGAGATAAGTAAAAGATACAATGTTCATCTTATTGCAGATGAAGTGATGGTTGGCTTTGGTAGGACTGGGGAATTGTTTGCTTGTTCTAAGGCTAACATAACACCAGATTTTTTAGTTCTTTCTAAAGGTCTAACTGGAGGATATTTACCTCTTTCGGTTGTTCTTACTTCAAATGATATTTATGCAAAATTTTACTGTGATTACAACGAGCATAAAGCATTTTTACACTCTCACTCTTATACTGGAAATGCTTTGGCATGTAGTGCCGCAAACGCAACGCTTGATATTTTTGAAAATGACAATATAATAGAAAAGAACAAAGTGTTAGCAGAATATATGGGTAAAAAGTTGGAAAAGTTTTTAACACTTAAAAATGTAAAATCAATCCGTCAAACAGGTATGGTGTGTGCAATAGATTTGAAAAACTATGATTCAAAATTACGAATGGGTTTAAAAGTATATCAGTATGGCTTAAAGAATGGAGTATTACTAAGACCTCTAGGCAATGTTATATATTTTATGCCA
>Ga0256829_1001256_pt1 | contig 21441 bp, 16 predicted proteins | sample 131447metaG_FD_185979 | JGI IMG/M metagenome (GOLD analysis project Ga0256829, IMG submission 185979) | Hydrothermal vent microbial communities from Lau Basin, Pacific Ocean - 131-447 | ecosystem: Environmental > Aquatic > Marine > Hydrothermal vents | place: Pacific Ocean: Lau Basin | collected...
GTTGTATTAAAAATATCTTTTACAGAGGCCGTAAATGTCAACGTTTTATAGGAATATGTAAAAGTCTGATTCACAAAAGTCTTTGCTTTTATTTTCTCCCGTGTATCGGCAGATTCTCTTTGCTTTACACCAACATAGCGTATACGAGTTCCACTCTCAAAATCAGTTGTAAAATGTTTTAACAACATTACATTTGCAAGATGACTGGAAATAAAAGGCATCTTGGTATTATTAATATACTGCATATTTGTATAAGAGTAGTTTGCTTGTACATTCATTGTTTCACTCAATGAATATTTCATCTCAAACTCTGCTCCGTATGAGCTTATATCTTCAGCATTATAAAAATGAAAGCTACTATCCCTATCTATAAAATTTGACATATTTGAATAATACAAATTAATATTTACCCAGTCGTTAAAACTGTTTTGGCGGTGATACACCAACTCTACGGTGTCAATTATTTCAGAATCAAGCTCTTTATTTCCAAAATATGGACTGGCAGAACCATAAAGTTCTAAAAAAGAGGGAACACGAAAAGAACGATGATACAGCAGTTTGTAATTTTGCACTTCATCATACGCATACAATAATGCCAACTTAGCAGAAAACCCTGCATCCGTGTCGCTATAATAATCATACCTCGCACCGGCATCGAGTGTAATACGCGGCATTAACGGATAAATATCATTAAAATACAAAGCATATTGTTTTCTTTGTATATTTTTAGCGATATTATTTACATTTATAGTAATATCTTCTGATACAGTTGGATTATTTATCTTGTAATCAGTATCAGTTTCATCGCTTTTTGCCATATATACCCCGAGTAAAAATTCATTCAACTCTGTTTTATATAAAAGGGTGTCTTCACTGTAAAGTGTACGCTCCTTATAAATACCTCCTCCCAATACATCATACTGTGGATAAGGCGGTGTTGGCATAATCGAGTATGGAATATATCGTGAAACACCGCCAAACTGATACAATTTCAGACCGGCTTTGAGGTTAAAAGACAAATCATTATTTATTTTTGGTGCATACGCAAGCTCACTGAAAAAAGATTTCGTTTTAATTTTTTTAGGATCATGACTAATTGGCCAATCCCCATAACCATAATAATTTTGCGTATTATGCTCAAGCCATCTTGCTTTAAGAGACAAAGCATTATATGCTATATTGAAACCAAGAGATTTATCTACGTAGTTTTCATAAGAGCTAAACTTATTTTGATTTGAAATAAGAGAATAATTTTTATATGTACGACTATTTTTATTGTTATTAAAGTAACCGTCCAAGGCAATATGCATATTATTTTGTTTTACAGATTCTACAAATGTCATGTTTTGAAAGTTTTTAGAAGATCGCGTATAAGAGACAAGATGCTCTGATGGGTGTAAACTTTTGGTAATAACATTTATAACCCCAACATGTGCCAAAGAGCCATACAATGCAGAAGCAGGTCCACGAATGATTTCTATACGTTCTATAAGGTCTATGGGCATATCAAGGTAAACATATCCCCCTCCTACCAACTCACTGTTAATGCCCACACCATCAATCATCAGTTTGATTTTATCGCGTATAAACGATTTATTCCCTCTCATATTTATCTGCTTTGCTCCGGCTGTTCCCATTGAAAGCTCAATACCTGGCACAGTTGAGAGTGCTTCATATAAAGTCGTAATTCCAAACTTTTTTAACTCTTTTGGATGTAGGATTGAAACGACTGAAGGTGTTTGGCTAATGTTGAGTTTACTTTTTGTTGCAATTTGCGAAACGTCCTGAAGGTCTTGCGTCAAATTAAAATCATCAAATGTTGCTTCTGCATTAACAAAAACTGCAAACAGCAGTAAGAAAATCGTTTTTATCATTCTTCACTCTCTTTATAATTTTTTAGCTTAATAGTAAAACAGCTTCCATCACCTCTATTTTCAACCATTATTGAACCATGCATCCTTGATTCTATAATATTTTTTGCAATATGCAATCCAATTCCTGTTCCTGAAATCTTAGATTTTGTCGTAAAATAAGGCTCAAATATTTTTTGCATAATTTTTAAAGGAATGCCTCCACCATTATCACAAATTTCTAGCACCGTATCGTTGTCTGTACCTCTGAGCACCATAGAAATCTCGCCATCTTTAACTTCATGCCGTTCTTGCCTGCTCTTAATGGCATCTTTTGCATTGTTCAGGACTATGAGCATTACCTGTTTAAACTCATTCTCGACACCATAAAAGAGTGCTTTTGTTTGTATATCAAACGTATACTGAATATTATTATTTCTAAATTGTGCATCCAAAATCTTTATTAATTCTTTAAGTAAAACTACAGGATTAAAACAGCTGTTTGTTCTTGAAGGGTTTAAAAAATTACGAAAAACATCAATAGTGTCAGACATATACTGAATGTTATAAGAAATTTCTTCCATTCTTTTGTGAAAGTCTGGTGCATGTAATGTGTCAAGATCATACTTAATAAGTAAATCACTGCTTGCTAGTCCAATATTATTTAAAGGCTGACGCCATTGATGTGCAATAGACTCAATCATCTCCCCCATTGCAGCTTGACGTGATTGATGTAACATAAGCTTTTCCTGCTGGTGCTGCTTTGTTACCTCTTCTTGCACCTTCTCTTCGAGTTCTTTGTTAAAAGATTCTAATTGATGCAGATAGTCTGTAATTGTGTACATCATTTCATTTGATGTTTTGGCAATAATTTTAATCTCTTGTGTTGCATTATCAACTTTCACATCAACTGGTTCTTTTGTACGTGAATATTTTAAAAAAGCTTTAGATATAACTTTGAGCAGGTGCAAATCACGCCACAATAAAAAGAGACTTATTAAAAAAATTCCCAAAGTAACTAACACTGTCAAAACTAGCATAGAAAATATGTTTCTATGCAATTTTTGTAAATTTTTATTGGAATATTTTACTTTGATTGAAGCTATATTTTTATTGTTAAAAGGATCTTTTATAGCGTGCTTATAATAAAAAAACTGCTGAGATAAAATTTCTTTTTTCTTTTCGTATATTATTTTACCATCTGCATCTTTTAACAGTATTGCGGCAATATCATATTGCCTTAACATTTTATTTAACAAAATTTTTACATTGTTTTTTTGCTCAAAAGAGATATGAAAAGCAAGAAGCGGTTCTACTCCACGAAACAAGAATATAATCTTTTGCTCATCTTCTTTAATTATCATCTCTTTAAAATAAGAGCTTGAAATTATATACACAGGGATTATGACAGAAAGAAATACAAGCCAAAATAAAAAAGTGAATTTACCAATTAATGTTTTAAACATAAAGTCATTATACTGAAAAAATCAGAGCCCGCAAAGCTCTGAAAATGTAAGTAGAGAACAAAAATTACTGTTTCAAACCAATAAGTGTTTGAAGAAGCTGATCAGATGTTGTAATTGTTTTCCCATTTGCCTGAAAACCACGCTGAATGATAATAAGCTGCGTTAGTGCACGTGAAAGGTCAACATTTGATGCTTCAAGAGCAGAAGACTGAATAAATCCGCGTCCTGCTGTTGCAGCAGTACCTATAATGGCATCTCCAGAGTTGGCAGTTTGATTATATACATTACCGCCTTCGGTTGAAAGTCCTTCATTGTTGGTAAATTTTGCCATACCGATTTGAGCGAGACCAAAAGAACGCCCATTGGAAAAAGAACCGACTAAAGTACCGCTTTGATCAATTCTTATACCGACTAAATCACCACCCGTAAAACCATCTTGGCTTATTCCTGATGTTGATGAACGAGAATCAAAACTTGTCATACCGTCAAATTTATTAGCTGTACCAAAAGATAATCCTACTTGTTGATTTGGTGACGAACCATTATTCCCTGAAAATGAAAGATTTGGCGGATTATATGTTGCCAATGAACCATCATTATTAAAGCGGATAGAACCTGTTTTTTCATTTGTCGGAGCAATTGTGTCAATCGTCGCCGGACTTGGAACAGATACAACCATATTCCATGTGCTTCCTGTCGCAGCATTCACCGAAACTTTTCTAAATTCCATTCTCAATGTATGTTTTGAACCAAGTGAATCAAAAATATCTATAGAACTTGAATGCGTTGCCGCATTAAAACTTTGTGAAAATGCTTTGCCTGTCGTACCTGATGGTAAAACTGAATTCAGTGCTTCCATGTTTCTTGTAAAACGTGTATTTTCAGTTACGGCAGCACCACCCGGATCAGTTGTTAATGCAGTAACATTTAAATTAATATTATAATCACCATCAGCCGAACCACCCGGGTTGGTTATCTCAAATTTTCCCTGATTATTTATTTTAATAGATATATTATTTTCATTCGGAGTACCATCACCATTACCATCACCGACATTACGAGCCTGCAATTCCATTGCCTTTCGTAAATCAGCCATTGTTGTAAATTTTTTATCAGCCCCTGCTGTTGTATTTGCAGTTGTCGGATCATATTGGTATCTATACGCCGTTACACTGTTATCTGATGTAGTCAAGCCACTATTTGTATTTCCTACTGAAGCAATTTGAATATTATGTGATGCTGTCGCACTTGAATTACTATTTGTCAATATTATCTTATTATTAACGGCATCATAAGAAGCACTAATTCCTGTGACAGCAGTCTGTGCGTTAATAGCAGAAACATATCTATTTGCATTGACCGCAGCAGAATCGTTGGTTCCCCCACCGGTACTCGTAATCTGTTTTGTTGTCCCATCATCTAGGGTAAAAGTAACATCAAGTTCTTTTGCTGTACCAGTACTGCTAGCTACATTACCTGATGCCGTACTTGTTGAATCAAGAAATGAAGCCCATATACCTTGTCCGGCTTGCAGGGAAAAAGCTTCTCCCACTTCATTAAACATCACCCCCGCATCTCCTGATACCACAGGATTTCCATTTGCATCAACAGCAGATGGTGCAGGAAAAATCGTACCAGTAGTTGGAGGCGGGGTACTCCCTACACTATATGCAGGAGAATAACTCTCAACTAAAGCACCAGAGTTCAGATTTGCTTTGAGGACTACATCTTGTGTTGGCTGTGCTGGTGTAGTAAGTCCCGGAGCAATATTAATATTTTCAATCGGTGCTGTAGAATCTACTTTTCCAGTTACAGGATCACGTAGCCAGCCTTGAGCTATAAAACCGTTGTTGTCAACAAAGTTTCCACCCGCATCAAATTTAAAGTCACCTGCACGTGTATATTTATAAGTATTCCCACCATCTGGAGAAATAATAAAAAAGCCATCACCTTGAATCGCGATATCTGTATTTTTATCTGAGTTCTGTATAGAACCTTGAGAAAATATACGAGTAGCTGAGGCTACAGTTGAACCAAGCCCTACTTGGACAGGATTTTTACCACCAAGTTGCCCTTGAGGTGCAGTAGCAATAGCTTTTGTCTGTGCCAAAAGATCTGAAAAGTTTGCACGAGAATATTTATATCCTACCGTGTTCACATTTGCGATATTATTTGACTCTATATCCATCGCAACCTGATGAGATTGCAGTCCTGCAACCCCAGAGAAAAGTGATTTTAACATGATAAATCCTTTTTATTTGTATTTTAAAATAAGCATTAATCGTTCCATACCTACTTATGCATACTCAATGCTTTTTGTATCATTTGGTCTGAAGTAGTAATTGATTTTGCATTTGCATCATACGCACGTTGCAATATAATCAACTCTGTTAAGCCTGAACTCATTTCAACATTTGAAGACTCCAACTTAAAGTTTCTTACCTGCGAGCCTGCTATATTTTGACCTGTTGCATCTTGAAAAAAACTAGCTTTTCCACTATTTGCACTCTCTTGGAACCTGCTTCCGCTTAAACGGTCCAAGCCCTGTTCATTGTTAAAATGGTAAATAGCAATCTTTCCGACACTGCTCTGTTTTCCGTTTGTAAAAGTAGCAATAACTTCTGCATTTTTATTAATAGAATACCCTTGTAAATCTCCACCTATTGTCCCATCTGCCACGCTTGAACCTGAAACAACAGGAATATCTATAGAAACAATACCGTCATAACCGTTGCCCAAATCGATTGCTACTGGTGCTCCATTGTTATCTATACTTGTCAATGTCGATGATGTTAATGCACCTGCTGCATCAAATTCAACCCTACCCGTTTTAGTATCATAAAGTTGGGTTCCATCTAAAGACTTTACTGTAGCTGTCACATTATACTGGGTACCCGGTGGTGTTTGCACAGGGTCTTTAACAAATTCCAGTCGTAAATGATTTCTGTTTCCTTTGGGGTCAACAACACTTGCACCTACAGTAATGGGATCAAAACCCGTACCAAGATTAGCCAAAAATTTAGCATTTGTTGTCGCTTTAGGGGGATACGTCAAAGTTTTAGGAAAACGTAATTCTTGTTGTTTTGAAACATCACCTAATTTCACTTCATCGAGCTGCTTTGTTAAAACACTATCTTTGCTTATATTATCACCCAATGTTCCCAAAACATGAAAACCATCTTGTGTGACCAAATCAGCATTGGCATCTATAGAAAAAGCTCCATCTCTCGTATAAACTGTTTTATCACCACCTTTGACGCCAAACCAGCCATTTCCATCTATTGCAAGGTCAGTACTTCTATCTGAAAGAGCTAAAGAGCCCTGACTTTTATCCATACCAGAAGTTTGTACCTGAACTCCGTTTCCAACAGTGTCATTTCCTGAGAATGATGTTCTAATACTACTTGCAAAGAGTGATGAAAATTCAGTAGTGTAGCCTCTAAACCCAACAGTATCAATATTTGCCAAGTTATTACTAATAACATCTATACCTGTTGAATTTGTTTTTAATCCCGAAATACCTGTATAAAATGCTTGTATCATAATAAACTACCTTAATAAACTTCTTTTACATTCTTTAATGGAACATAATTAGAACCTACTTTTACCAAAGTATTTCCTTTATCAAAACGAACCGCTTCTATAGGGTATGCCCCTAATCTTGTTTGTTGTGCATTGCCATTTGAATCTGTATATTTTGCATTAACATGATACACAGCACTATCTGCCTGCTGACCTGAACTATTTTTACCATCCCATTTAAACTGATACACGCCAGCAGGATTTGTGCCGACATCTAAAGTTTGTACAACATTTCCATTTACATCTGTAATGGAAACAGTTCCCTTCTCAACTGCCTTTGGAAAATAGACTTCAAACGTGCTATCTGTTCCTTTATTATGTGCTATTGCATCACTTCCAAGATCAGCGGTCTTTCCAATTGCTGCAATTGTTGAAAATTGTTGTGAACTGCCCAATGATTTTGCTAATTTGTCTAAAGTGCTATTTGTATTATTCGCTGATTCTAATGAAGCAAGCTGCGATGTTTGGGTTAAAATTGCCTGAGTATCTGTTGGTTTCGTTGGATCTTGATATTGAAGTTCTGTCAAGAGTAACTTCATAAAATCATCTTTACCTAATTTACTTTTTGGGTTTGTTGCACTTGCCGTAGCTGTATTTAACGCCGAAGTTGTTGTTGATGTTGCATTGACTGCCATAATTTACTCCTTAAATATTTTTATGCGTAGTGCGGTACTATGATTTCTAAAGAACTTATAACATCTGCACTGTGTTCTTGCGAATCAAAATAATTATACTCTGCATCAGCCTGCTGCTGTTGCTGTCGTTGCTGCTCTTGCTGTCCAGCTTGAGAGTTATCACTTTGAGTATTGCTGTTAAAGTTCAAGGAAGCATTATTTATTCCATTATTGTTTAACTGTACTTTTAAATCGTTCACATTCATGGCTAAGGTATTAATAGCTGCATTATTTGAGCTAAGATTAATATGAAGGTTTTTACCACGTTGCACTACAGTTAAATCAATTTCACCCAGTCTTTGCGGATTTAGTTGTACTTTAAGTCGTGTAAAAGGCGATTTATAATTTTCAATCGCAGATTTAACATCGTGAGAGAGATACTTTACCATCTGCTTTGCTTCATTGAGTTTTACTTCAAAACTATCTGCTTTTGCAACTTGTATTCCATCTGCCTTGACTTGTGTATTATCTGTGTCCTTTGTACTTTTCTTTAACAGTGATTCTAAAGACTTATCACTCTCTTTAACTGCATGAGGAGCAATTACTTTTGCCGTAGCTACAGAAAAATCAGCTGTTAAAGAGATATCTTTTTTCGATACTTTTTCACCACGAAGTAGTAACTGCAAAGTATCATTATTTTTTTGTTTAGATATTTTTTGTGAGCTTAGAGTATTTGTTTTTGTATCTACTATTTGTTGTGTTGTTATTTCTGGCGTTGGGTTATGTGCCTTAAATAGAGGTGTAGTTTTTATCTCTTGCTGTATTTTCTGTTCAGATTTGCTTATCTCTTTTTTAGAAATTTTCATCTCTTCTGGTACGTCCTGCGTATCAGCAAGTTTTACATGCTGTGCTTTTCCTTTTTTTACATCTTTTAGCGTTATCTCATTCTTTACATGTAAAGGTTTTTTATCTTCTTTTTTTACACTATTTTCTACATGTAGATTTGCCAGACTTTTTAACTGAATTTTTGGATTTTGTTTTTGCAACTCTTGTAACGTGATTTTTGAAACATCAATATTGAATTTTTTGGCAAGTTGCACAAGTCCGTTTAGGGTTTTTGGCAGGGCAGCAATCTCTACTTTTTTAAAGCCTGCACTTTGAATTATTTTATCTTTTAAAAATTGTTTTGCTTCTTTTATAACAAGCTTTAGCTCATCGGGAGAAATTGCTGCAGTCAATTTTGGAGATATTTCAAGACTTTGTATGTCTAAAGAATCTTGAATAGAGGAAGTCTTTTGGTTTTTCACAGGTTGCAAAGAAGGAGTTTCTTTTTCTAAAGCAAGAATAAGGCTGCCATTTTGAATAATTTTTCCATCTTTTTCCTGCGTACCTTTGAGCAGTGCCGAAAAAGAAAGTTCTCCTTCCTTTTGTGTTTGTGGGGCTGTACTTAATGGTGATGATGCTGCTGTTTCTTTTTTTATATCTAATGAAACCATTTTCTGCTCCTCTATTTCTTAACTTCTTAAAAAGAATTTTAAAAAACAGAGCATTTACCATTCCATTATTATGCTCAGGCACTTAAGTATATAAAGAGATTGTCGATATTGAGGTATGAAGAATTTAATTTTTATACTTTTACCAAGTCTACTTTTCAGTGAAACTATCTATAACACAAAGATTTCTAAAGAAAATGAAGAAGCGATGCACAACCCTAAAATAAAATGCAGATGGGTGTGCGATAAAAAGATTTATAAAGAGCAAAAAATAAGCGAAGCCGTCTCGTTCTATAAACACTCAAAGTTTTACACGTTCACCAAGAAGGAATTCTAATAATCTCTTGTAAATTTATCAAGGCAATGCAGTTCTTTTTTTAAAAGCATACTGGTACTATCTTGCAGTGTTTCAAAAAGGGCTTTGGATGTTTCTCCATCAACAGGATAGCTGAGTAAAAAAGAACCGAGGTACTTTGCAAAAAATTCATCAAACATTTTTTTCACAATTTCTGCTCCATATTTATCTGTATATGGCAGAACAAAAAAGTAATCACCCTCTTTGTTAACAATAGAATCTGAGGAGCGTAGAATTTCAAGAAGTGATGCATCTACAGTTTCTTGATCAATTCCAGAAAAATCACAATACAACAGTGTAAAACTCTCCGCACGATTTTCATCCAAACGTTCTGATATACCAATATGTAAATCAATCAACTGCTGAAAATTGTCAAATGAAAAATGTATTCCCGCCATCCAAAAATCCTTTTTTATGATTATATCACAAAAGTATTTAATCATTCAATGCGACGAGTTCGCCTCTTTTTAATGTAGCAATTTTGCCACGAAATTTTCGTATATAAAATGCTTTTTCTTCAAAACTTATATTTGAAGAAATATTGACTTTTTTGAGTTCCCTCTCGTAATATTTTGTCAAAAAAGTAATAAGTTCAGCATGTAAAGCTTCTTCATCTTTAAGTGCGACTATGGTTTCATCTACACTTATAGCCATAATCTCCGCGGCATCTTTTTTTCCTTGTAAAACAAGTGAAAACTCATACGAGTGAAACTGCAGTAATTTCGGGTCAATCACATCTAAAATTTGTTCCATATACTCAGGTTTTTCGAGTACAGTTTTAATTAAAGAGAGTTCCCACATATCTCTATGTGTATTTTTTTGCATCATTGCATTGTTTGGATTTTGCCTATTTGTTTGTGTATTTAGTTTTAATAATGAAGGAGAAACACCAAGACCGCCTAAGCGAGAAGCGAGATACGTTTTATACTCTTCTTGCAGAATTGGCGAGAGTGTTATGAGGTAGGCGATACCCTCTTGCATACAAGACTCTTTTGCTTTTGGATCATGAAGATTATAAAGGGAAAGAATTTCATCAAGGACAAATTCTATAAAAACTTTTGCTTCTCGAAACATATCACTCAGCTCTTCAACCCGTCCCTCTTTTACCATATCGGCGGGATCGAGTCCTCCGCCAAAGACTACAACCCCGCCATTAAATCCAGAAGCACTTAAAAGTTTTGAAGCTTTGAGTGCTGCAGCACGTCCGGCTTTGTCTCCGTCATATGCCATCACAATACGAGGGGAACCTTTACGCAAAAGAGGTAAGTGTTCATGGGTTAAAGCCGTTCCAAGAGTAGCTACCGCATTCGTAAAACCTGCCTGATGCAGCATGATAACATCAAGGTACCCTTCTGTTATAATAATTTCTTGTTTTTTATAGAGATCTTGTTTTGCCAAATGATACGCATATAAAAGGCGTGATTTGTTAAAAAAAGCTGTCTCGGGAGAATTGACATATTTTGCCTGATGCCCCGTTATAGTACGACCCCCAAAGCCAACAATACTTCCATTTGCAGAGTAAATAGGAAAAGTTATACGTTCTACAAACCGCGCATAAGTCTGATTTCTTTCTTGGTTATACCCGACAACACCCATATCTATGGATTCATTCATCGTAAATTGTTGTGAGCGAATGTATTGGAGTGTAGCATTTGATTCTGGTGCATAACCTATGCCAAACTTCTCTATACTACTTTCATATATACCACGCTCATTTATATACTGTAGGGCTGTCTGATTTTGTGTTAAAAGTGTTTGGTACCATTCATTGAGTTTGTCCATAACCTGCGAACGCGGTTTGTTATGTTTGTTATCTGTATGCGTCAGTGTAAAATTATAGGAATCTGCAAGTTTTTCTAAAGCTTCAGGGTAATTAAGTTTTTCATATTCCATAACAAACTTGACAGCATCACCCCCTGCACCACATCCAAAACAATGGTAAATCTGTTTTTGAGGGCTTACAACAAAAGAGGGAGACTTTTCATCATGAAAAGGGCAAGGTGCTTTAAAATTCCCTCCCGCTTTCTTGAGTTCAATATAAGAACCCACAACATCAACAATATCAAGTCGTGCCTTAAGGGCTTCTATAGAATCTTGTGCAATCATAAAAGAAGTATACAAGCACTTTAGTTAAAATCTCATATATTTCTTAATGCATTCTACCTGACATATTCTGTGATTGCGGCATTTCCTGCACTGAATTCATATTCTGTGCTTGTGATATTTTCATAACAGACATATTTCTTGTAGATTCTGTTTGCGTAGATGTAAGTTGCATTGCATTTTTTACAAGTTTTGTTGTTGCATCTAAGTTTCTTGACTGAATCTCTTGTGTTTTCACAATTCTATCTGCCATAACACCTATTTTATCTGCCATTATTAAAATCCTATCTGACATTGTTCCAATGTCATCAGACAAGCGTAAAGTAGTAGAAGCTACTGTTTTAAGCGTGCTTTTGTAGTCATCACTTACATTATCTGCCTGATGTGAAGAGATATACGTCAACTCTTTTGCCATAACTACAATTTGTGTACTTAATGCATTCAAAGTATCCATTTCTTCTTGTGCTTCTTTTTTAGAAGAAAAACTCTCTACCTGTTTTATAGAAAAATTTGCAAGCTCATCGGCATACCCATTTAACTTTGTTTCATACATATTTAACTTTGTTTCACTCTTTGTCGTCTCATTTAAAGAACTCATAGCAAAACTGTTAAATGTCTTTGCATCATTTAATAACATATCTAAAGATTGTGTGTACTCTGATGCAAATACCAGAGTCGATAACAAAGAGAAGCAAAAAATTGATTTTTTCATACTTTATTTCCTTTTTTTGATTTAAAGAATTATAAGGTATCTGTGTTAGTGAATTGTTAGCGATTGCAATGTAAGAAAAAAGGTTGTGCCTTTATTTACTTCACTTTTAAGTGAAATATCTATGTCAAGCTCTTCACATAATTTTTTCACAATATGCAAGCCAATGCCTATGCCTCTTGCCTGTTCTTTATAAAAACGTTCAAAAACTTTTTTAGGATTTTGAATACCTTTTCCATTGTCTGCTATAGATAATTTTCCATGATTATAGCTCATTTCAATTTTTCCATCTTGTTTATTATATTTTGCTGCATTTGAAAGTAAATTATCTATAATTCTTGTAAAAGCAGCTCTATTGGTGTATATTTTCACATCCATATCACCTATAATAAATGTAATGCCTTTATAATTGCTCCTCAGAAGATCAACTCGTTCATTTAAAAATTCACTTAGGTTAAATTGTTCTTTTTGACCTGCATGAGAATGTAAATACGAACGCAAATTTGCTTGTAAATTTAAAATGTTTTGTACAGCATTTTCAATGCGATTTATTTTACTGTTTTCACCAAATTCACTTTTGAGCATAGAAACATTCAGACGGAGGGTAGAAAGAGGCGTATTAAAATCATGGAGAATGTCTTTGATGAATTCTTCTGTTACATGTAAAGCTTTTTTTAGAGGGTAAAGAGCATATAAAGCAAAAACAAGTGATAAAACGGCAATAATAAGTAAAACAATACAAAAATCAAATAAAAGTTTTTGTTTCAAAACTGTAAGTTTTTGTTCATACTTATGTTTTGAAAAAGAAACTTTCAAGCTATTTTTTGTAGAATTTGGAATGGAAAAATAAGCACTCAATCCATTTTTATCTTTATAAAGTTTATACAGTTCATGTTCTTTTACGGGTGTAAAATCGAGCTTAAAAGCATCACATTGCAAAGAAAAGCTGCAAAGTCTCATTTTTGAAAATATACTTTCATTGAGCGTTTGCATCTCTTTTTGATAGTTAAGTAAAAAAAGTGCTCCTACTAAGAGTGTTTGTGATAAGAAGAAGAGGAAAAATCCCTTAAGTAGTGCTTCTTTTTCAACTTTTTTCAAGAATGTAACCAACCCCGCGAATATTTTTAATAGCTAAACCTGTAATATGCTTAAACTTGTTTAATGCAACACGTAATGCTGTATCGGATGGATTGATAAGACAATCCATCAAAATACTTTTATCTAAAATAGTACCAATATTGTGCATAAAAATATCGCACAAACATTGTTGAACTTCACCTAAAGAGACAATTTTTGCATCTTTATAAAGTTCTTTATGCTTTGGGATATATCGTAAATTTTTATAACATATTTCATTTGTCGACTGTGCTAATTTTGCATTAACACGAATCAGCAGTTCCTCGGGGAAAAATGGTTTTTTTAAATAATCATCTGCTCCCACTTCAAAACCCTTCGCTATAGTATTTAAATCAATTAAAGCACTAATAAAAATTGTTGGCGTTGTATCATCAGCATGTCGCAGACTTTCTAAAAGTTCAATGCCACTTATATCAGGCACATTAATATCAAAAATATACAAATCATACGAGTTATCATATGATACATCTATGGCGTCATTCCCATTATGTACCATATCTACTTTATAATTACTTTCTTGCAAAAGTTCTTGCAAAGTTTGTGCTAATTCATAATCATCTTCAAGCAAAAGTATACGTTTGGGCATTTCTTATCCTAAAAATAGTATCCGACTTTTACAGATGCCGCATTATCACTGGCACTGTCACTTAAACCATATGCATAAGAGAATGTTGTAAACCAATGTTTATTAAAACTGTAATATCCATAAGCAGAAACTGTTCTTATTTTTTCTATACCGCTATAAATACTGTCTGCCGTATTATATGCCCCACTGATGTAAAGTTTATTTGTAAAATAATATCCTAAACCACCGGTAAAAGCATTTGTATCTTGATATGCTACCGTACCGGCAATATCATCATCATTTATCATAGTATATGCATAGCCGCCAAATATATTTATTTTAGAGATAGCATAACTTAAATTTGCAGAAGCTGTATAGTCTGTATTGTTATTATTAAGTGATGTATTGTAAGTTGGTAAAAGTGCTCCTGCACCTACACGCAAAGAGAGTGATTTATTAAACTTGAATTTATATGCAGCACCGACAAAAGAATCATTCATACCATTGTCACTATAATTTTGTCCATCTGTTTTATAGTAAGATGTTGAAGCCTGCAGTGAAAAGTTTTTATAGTAGTAATCAATTTGAAGTGAACTTGAGTAAGTGTTTGTTTGATTAAGAGAAGCATAATTAGAATCCGAATAGCCTGCTCCTACAATGACATCAAAATGATTTGCCGAGACAAGGCTTTTAATAGGACATCCCTGAATGTCAACGAGATCTGTTAAAGGTGTATTAGGACACTGATCCACACTATCAGCAACCCCATCCATATCTAAATCAGAATATGCAAACAAACTTGTTGAAAGGAAGCCTAAAGCCAATAAAAGTAATTTTTTTTTCATTTTTTTCTCCTGTTACTTCAAGCATCTCTAAAAATTTGGAGATGCTTGAAAAATGTATTATATCTTATCTATGTTGCATCATATTTGTATTCATAGCTGGAGCACCTGCACCACCTGCACCACCTCCACTAACACCACCAGTTTGAACAAACTGACTACCAGATTGTTGCTGTGTCATATTTTGCATATGATTCATTTGATCATTTGTTTGCATTTGAAGTTCTTGTGCTCCAGGAGCCGCCATTGTACCTGTTTGTGTAGGCATATTATGTGCTTCTCCCTGAGTTGTTTGAGAGAAAGTCTGTGTTGCTTGCATATTCTCTTGTAATTTTGTTAGTGCTGCACTTCTTTGTGCATCATTCATGTTCATAAGTCTTTGTTTAAACTCATTCATAAGTTGTACACGCTCTTGTGCAGGAGCTGTTTGGATTGCTTCAATTTGTGTATCAACACTTGTTGATGTACTTGTAGAATCTGTTGTATTTGTAGAGGCATCATCTGCCATACCTAATGTTAATGCTCCAAGAAGAGCTACCGATAATGTAATTTTTGCAAAGTTCATTTTGAATCCTTTGGTATATAAATTTTCAAACCAGAAAGTCACTTTTGAAGAAGCGACTTCCTTGTTTTGATGTTGGTATTATCACACAACATAGTTAGCAAAGTGTTAGCACTTTACTAATCTATTTCTTTTGCATAAAAAAGAAAATATGCAGAAGGAAGAATCAACAAGGTTAAAAGTGTTGAGCTAATAATACCTCCAGCAATGACTACCGCTAAAGGATACTGTATTTCACTTCCTACACCTGTTGCAAAAAGAAGTGGGAGTATACCAAAGAATGCTGTAAAAGCCGTCATCAAAACTGGTCTTAGACGTAGCAGTGTAGCATCTTTAAGCACTGTTTTTAACGCAACATCTGGAAATTTCGCACGTAGTTCATCTATAAAACTCACCAGAACAATACCATTCAAAATTGCAATAGCAAAAATAGCTAAAAATCCGACTATAGCAGAAACTGAAAGATAAATACCACTGATAACAAGTGCAATTATCCCCCCTATAAAGCCAAAAGGAACATTCATTAAAATCAATAAAGATTTTGAGAATGAGTTAAAAGCAGTATAAAGAAGTAAAAGTACAAGCAGGATGGTGATAGGTATGATAATCATGAGTCTTTGTGTTGCCTCTTTCATATTTTTAAAACTTCCGGCCCAGCTTATATAGTAACCTGTAGGCATTTTTACCTTCTCTTTAATGAGCTTGTCAGCCTCTTTTACAAAAGAAGCCATATCTCGACCTTCAACATCCATTGAAAGCACCATATAACGACTGAGATTTTCTCGTTTAATAAAAGAAGCACCCTGAGCGATAGATATGTCACAGATTTGACCTAATGTAACGAGTTTGCCACTTTTTGAGCGTAGTGTCACATTCTTAACCGCTTCAATATCTTTTTTCGCATCTTTAATCTTTGGCACAATACCAAAACGACGAATACCTTCTATTTTTTGTGTAACGCTTTCTTCTCCTATTCCATTACGAATAACTTCCATAACCTCATCAACACTAATACCATAACGAGCAAGTGCCAGATAATTTGGAGTAATTTTTATTTGTGCCTGTCCTAGTTGCGTTTCAACTTGTATCATTTTCAATCCATCTACATTTTTAATGGTGCTTTGAATATTTTTAGCAATCGCATCTAAAGTTTTTTGATTATCACCATATATTTTAATGGCAAGTTCTGCTTTTACACCCTCTAAAAGTTCTTCAATTCGCATAGCAATTGGCTGAGTTGGTACAAACTGTACAAAAGTAAATTTATGTTCCAAATCCTCACTCATTTTATGTGTCAATGCCGGCAAATCCTTAATATTTTCAGGCTTTAAGGTTAGCAGAATTTCCATATAGTTCGGCTGTGCTGTTTCTCCTTTTTCACTTCTTCCAATCATAGAGAGTACCGACGAAACTTGTTGCGGATAGTTTTTAAGTATATACTTTTCTACCTTTTTCGCTGTCTCATTAGATTGACTGAGTGCTGTTCCCGGTATTGCTATTACTCTGTACATTATAGATTCTTCATTGAGTGTCGGCATAAATTCTCGTCCCTGCTGAGAAAGCACATAAGCAAGAACAACAAACACAACACTCACAACTACCAAAATTTTCTTCCCATTATCAAGTGCCACCAATAGCATAGGAGTATAAAATCTTTTAATAACCCTCATAACAATATTTTCACTGTGTTTTGTTGGCTTTAAAAGCAGTAAAATCAAAACAGGCACTAAAACAAGTGCCACTAAAAGTGAACCAAGCATTACAAAAACAATATTGATTGCCATGGGTGCATACAATTTTCCTGCAAGCCCACCGAGTGATAAAAGCGGTATAAAAACCGATGCAATGATTAAAATGGCAAAAGTTATCGGTATCGCCACCTCTTTTGCCGCATCACTAACAATTTTAAATTTAGGAGCATCCGGTTCATCATGCAATTTCCGAAAGCTGTTTTCAACCATTACGACCGTACCATCAACTATCATTCCAACAGCAATAGCCAAACCACTTAAACTCATCAGATTTGCACTAACATTATAATGCTGCATCAACAAAAAAGCTATCAGCAGTGATACGGGTAATGATAATATAACAATAAATGCCGAACGAAATTCAAACAAAAACAAAAATAAAACAATTGAGACCAATATAATACCCGTCATTAATGCTTCTGTCATAGTTCCTACTGCTTTATGCGTAATCTCTGTTCTGTCGTAAAGCGTTTTAATATGTACGCCCTCTGGAAGTGCACTATTTACAGTAGCAATTTTCTTTTTAATTCTTTCTACAACTTTAGCTGCATTAGTAGCACTTCGCTGTAAAACCATACCCATAACTTCTTCTTGTCCATCAATACTTACAGCACCAAATCGAGGGGCAACACCTTTTTGAACTTTTGCCACATCACCAATAGTGATAGCCTGTCCTTCACTTGATTTTACAACCGTATTTCGAATATCATCAAGCGATTTATACAAACCTGCCCCACGAATAAGATACTGTTCACGGTTAAATTCAAGATACTGACCACCAGCTGCCTGATTGGATTTTTGCAATGCTTGGACAATATCATCATATGTGATAGAAAAATCCTGCAGTTTTTTTGTATCTACTAATACATTGTACTGTTTCTCATATCCGCCCCAGCCAATGACTTCTTCTACGCCACTAACACTTTTAAAAAGAGGTGTTACTATGTACTCCTGCATCTCTCTAAGCTCAGAAAGTGTGTATTTTCCAGTACTATCTTTTATTTGATACCAAAAAACTTGTCCTAGACCTGTTGAGTTTGGACCAAGCACAGGTTTTCCCCACCCTTTTGGAATACTAACTGTTGAGAGTCTCTCACTTACCAGCTGTCTTAAGAAGTATATATCCATATCGTCATCAAAAAATACAGATACATATGAAAGTCCAAAAATAGAGTTTGAAAGTATTAGTTTTACTCCTGCCATTCCGGAGAGTGCTGACTCTATAGGGTAAGTAACAAGTTTTTCAATATCTTCTGCAGAATTTCCGGGACTCTCCGTGAAAACTATAACCTGTTTGGGTGTAATATCGGGAAAAGCATCCACAGGAATGTTTTTGTAAGCTTTAAAACCAAAAGCAGATATTGCTATAAAAAGTACGAGTACAAGTATTTTATACTTGAGTGAAAGTTCTATGATTTTATTTAACATATTCCTCTCCTAATCGCCATCGCCAAGAGAAGACTTAAGTAGTGCTGATTTTACAAAATAGCTTTTTCCACTTACATATTCTTCTCCCTGCTTTAGCCCGTTAACGGCAACAAAATTTTCATCCGATGCAAGAATTTTAACGACCTTTATTGCATAAGGTACGGCTTCTTCCTCTTCTTTAGCAGCTTCAGTTTCATTTGGAACAAAAACCACCCATTCATTATTAAAAAAGCTGAGTGCTGATTTTTTTACTGCCAAATGTTGAAAACTCTTTCCAAAATAGAGTGTTGCCTCCACATAAGTACCTATAAACAGATTGTGCACTTTTTCATCTACACTTGAGAGAGCAATGACTCTTTGTGTCTTTTCATCAAGCTTTGGCATTATTTGTGTAATATGCGTTTCAATCTTTTGTCCTGCATAATGTATGACTATTTTATCACCGAGCTTCGCTTTTGTCGCATACGCTAAGGGTAAATATGACTTTATATAATATGCCTGCTCTTTTACAATATTGACAATAGGGTCATTTTGACTAACAGACGCATGCAAAGCCTTCAAAAGAGCCGATACTTTTCCTGTAGTATGTGCATAAAGAACATAATTTGATGTTGCTTTTTTTAGTCTATTTATATTTATATTTAAGGTAAGTAGTTGTGACTCAAGCGTATTAAGTTTCGCTGCTATCTTATTTTTTTTAATACTCTCATTATTCAGTTCTGACATGGAAGTCATGCCTTCATCATAAAGCTTTTGTAATGCTTCATAATTTTTTTGAGATGATGCTAATTGTTTTTTAAGTGCAAGATAATCTGCCGTCATTTTTGAAACTATAATAGACTTAATAAGTGCAATTCTCTGCCCTTTTTTAACTGTCTGTGCCGGTTTTACAAAGTATTTCTCAAGATGTCCCGCAACAACGGAAGTAATTGCTTCTTGTGCATTTGAGAGTTGAATCACTTTTGCATTTATCTTTTTTGACTCCGAAAAGTCATGTACACTAAGCTTTTGTGTCGGTATTTCTGTGGCAAATATACTTGCACAAAGAAATGTAAGGGGAAGTAAAATTTTATTCATTATATGCTCCTGTTAAATAGTTATATCTTATGATATTTTTCTCTTTTTGTGTTTGAATGTTGATGAGTTTTTCTTGTGTACTAATCATTTGGTTTTTTATAAGTTGCAGTTCAACAAGATTAATACTTGCTATTTTATAGCCCTCTTCATACATAAGTAAAAGTTCATTTTGCGATGAAAGCAGCTCTTTTGTGCTTTTTTGCAGTGCCGTAAGTTTTTCTATTAAACGTGCAATTTTTTTCAATCTAAACTTATTCGCATTCTCTTTTTGTTTATATAAGAATGCTTTTGTCTGTGCCTGAAGTTTGGCAATTTGCTTCTCTTCTTTTTTCGCATTAAAAATTACAAGAGGGATATTTACACCTACTCTATAAATATTTTGGTCAGGTTCTTTTTCAAATTCTGCACGCATATTAATCCACTCAAGCTTATTGGCATTGAGCTGAGCTTTGGCTATGGCAACTTTTTTTTCTGCACCTAAAAAACTGAGTTCAGGAGAGGCAAAACTTTTACCATTTTTTTGCAGCGTAAAATTGTAATCTGTTTCTATCACTCTTTGTTGTTTTAGCCCTGCAAATGCCAGAAGATTATAGTAAGTATCTGTTTTTGCAAGCTCAAGCGTATTCACTCTGTTGTTAATGCGTTTTACATCAAGTGTTGCTTGTAAATATTTTACCCGTGCAATCGTACCACTCTTAAATCTTGCTTGCGAAATTGCAGCAATCTTTTGCGAGATAACACGTTCATTGAGTGCTTGTTCCTTTAAATGCACAAGTCGCTTATATGCTACAAAGCGTAGTGACAACTCTCTCATAAAAACAGCTCTGCTTAAATGCATATCTGTTTTGGCTCTCATTTTTTGTGTCTGGGCAAGTTGTTCTCTCTCTTTTGTTATACCCCAAAGTCGTAATGGCTGTGTATATTCTACTCGAAAACCACTCTTATCTGAAGCACTGTTATTTACTGAAAATTGTGATGCTTCTAAGCCCAAAATAGGGTTTTTATATCGTGTTGTAATTTTACTTTGCTCTTTTGCTTCTTCAATAACAAGCCTATTTGCTTGTAAATAAGGGCTGTTTTGCAAAGCTTCTTGTTTAAAATGCTCAAAATCCTGAGCATAAAGCGTTATAAGTGCCAGAAATGGCAAAAATACTATTTTTTTCATTTTATATCCTGTATAAGGTGTTTTTTTGACAGAAGTCTAGGGAGATTATTATAAGAAAAAGATAGGTGGTTTTAAAAAGTTATTGTAAGGGGTATATTTATAAATTTGTCCAAAAAAAGAGGGAGTGTCTGAGCTGTAAGAAGTCTCTAAAACAATAATGTTTTTCTGTAAGATACAAGCAGTATGAAAAGCAGCATGCATATGACAAATATCGCCATCTACATGCTCATCTAAGGCAGAAAAATCATGCACATATTCTGGCACGCCACACTTATGCGTCTCTAATGCATCAAGAACATACGCGTGTAGCATATTAAAACTCAATAAAAAAAGCATAAGTAAAACAAGCACATTTTTTCTTTTCATTTTTTCATTTTACCTTAATTAACACTACAACTTGATGTTTCTTTGACAAAATAAGGTTTTATTATGTAGTAAAGCACAAATGACCATAAAACAAAAGTTGATGTCCATGCAATAATTCCAAAATCTTCATTCATATGCACAAGTTCGCTGACATTTACATCGCGAAAAAGATAATCAAGTCCGAGTCCAAAAACAATGGAACCAATAATGATAGTTCCAAGATAAATATAGAGTGTTGTTGTTCCCAACATTTTTTTAACAACTCCGATAGTGACCGTGTTAGTCGCTGGTCCCGCACTTAAAAAGACAAAAGCAGCTCCGGGGGAGACGCCTGCGAGCATCAATCCTGCAGCAATTGGCAGTGAAGCCGTTGCAC
>Ga0256829_1001257_pt1 | contig 21410 bp, 21 predicted proteins | sample 131447metaG_FD_185979 | JGI IMG/M metagenome (GOLD analysis project Ga0256829, IMG submission 185979) | Hydrothermal vent microbial communities from Lau Basin, Pacific Ocean - 131-447 | ecosystem: Environmental > Aquatic > Marine > Hydrothermal vents | place: Pacific Ocean: Lau Basin | collected...
CCCCATTTATGGCGGTGCAGAATATGGCACACAAATCCGTGCTTTAAAAAGAGGGGCTCAAGTCGTGGTGGGGACACCAGGACGAGTGATGGATCATATGCGTAAAGGCACCTTGAAGCTTGATAATCTCAAACTATTGGTCTTGGACGAAGCGGATGAAATGCTTCGTATGGGCTTTATTGATGATGTGCGATGGGTATTGGATCAAACGCCTGATAGCCGTCAAATCGCCCTCTTCTCAGCCACCATGCCAAAAGAGATTCACAAAATTGCCACGCAATATCTGAACAATCCCACAGAAGTGATTATCAAGCAGAAAACAGGCACGGCAGTCACCATTGAACAGAAATATCTGCTGGTCAGCGGCCCTCATAAGCTGGATGCCTTGACCCGTGTATTGGAAGCGGAAACCTTTGATGGCGTGATTATCTTTGTTCGCACCAAGACGGCGACAATCGATTTGGCCGAAAAGCTCGAAGCTCGAGGCTATGCTGCTGCGGCACTCAATGGAGATGTGGCACAGAACCACCGTGAACGCATTGTCAATCAGCTCAAGCAGGGCAAAATCGATATTTTGATTGCTACTGATGTGGTTGCCCGTGGCTTGGATGTTGAGCGTATCAGCCTTGTGGTCAACTATGACATCCCGCAAGATGCTGAATCCTATGTTCACCGTATTGGTCGTACAGGGCGTGCTGGACGAGAAGGTAAAGCGATTTTATTTGTGGCACCTCGTGAGCGTCGCCTGCTCAATATGATTGAACGCACCACGAAAAAGAAAATCGACCAAATGCACCTACCTAGCACCGTTGAAATCAATAACAACCGTGTCGAACGCTTTAAGGCTCGCATTATCGAGGCCTTGGAAATGGATGATTTGGATTTCTATCAAGATATTGTTCAGCAAATTGAGAATGAACAGAATGTCCCCGCCATTGAAATTGCTGCCGCCACGGCTCGTCTGCTCCAAGGCGATGTCCCTTTCTTCTTAGAAGACAAGCCTCAAAAAGAGTACCGAGATGACAACCGTCGTGAACCTCGTGGTCGCCGTGAGAATCGTCATGAAGGACGCAATGACCGCCCTCGTCGTAACAGCGCGCCCAATGAAGGTATGCAACGCTTCCGCCTGAATGTCGGCCGCCAACATGGTGTTAAACCTGGCAATATCGTCGGTTGCATCGCCAATGAAGCAGGGCTAGACAGCGAATTCATCCAAAAACTCAATATCGAAGACACCCACAGCACGGTTGATCTCCCAGCAGATATGCCAAAAGAGGTGTTCAACACCCTGCGTAATGCCTGGGTTTGTGGACAGCGCTTAGATATGCAAGCGGAAAAAACAGCTCGTCCTCGTAAATCTTTTAAAGGAAGCATAAAGCGCAAAACACACCGCTGAGGAGCCCAAAATGCCCACTAAAAAAATCAGTGAAATGGTGACCATTGTAGCCACCACCATCATGTTTTTAAGCGGCTATGCTTTTTTACGCTACGCCTTTAATATCTCAGATCAATTCCCTTTCACTCAAGAGATTGCTCTGATTTTTCTTGGCACCCTCGCCACCGTTCTGATTACTGCTTTGCTGCTCCGCAAGCAGTCAGAGGTGGAGCTGGAAAAGGAAAAAACGGTTAAGTATCTCGATTTAAAATCTAGCGTCTATCTTGAAGTCATTAAAGAGCTAGAAGAGTTACTCCTCAATCGCAGCTTTGATGACAAACAGATGATGCAGTTGGAGTTTTTAGCCCATAAAGTCGCCATTGTCGCCTCTCCTGAGTTCTTAAAAGCCTATGGTGAGTTTCTGCAAGACATTAAACGCTATATGAAAGATGAGCAGCTATCAGATAAAGAATCCGACCTCATCTCTTGCCGTATGGCGCATTTAACCATTGAAATGCGAAAAGATCTCATTGGCGAATTGGACGAAGAGAGCGATATCTCACCTAAAGTGATTCATAAAACGATTATTGATAATATTGAAGAGTCGGTTGAGACTTTTAAATAAAAGGATCTCTAAGCGGCCAAGAAAAAAGCGAAATATTATTTCGCTTTTTTCTTTTAACACTCATTCAGTATTAAAAATTAAACCCAAACCCTAAATAGGTTTCACTTGCATTAAACTCCAGTTGCGTTTTCGGTACAGGCAGATTCTGTCCACTCACATCAATCCCCACCTTATCCATCTGCCAATGGCTGTTTCGAATCCCTGCTGTGGCATAGAGTCGGGGACTTAAAGTAAACCATCCTAACTGATAATCTGCTGAAATTGGCTGGAAACGCACCCCTAGATCATACGACACAAACTGGCCATCCACATCTGTACTCACATTCAACTTGGTGTTTTTGATATGCGCTGTTTGATACGCATAAGCAAAGCTTCCATAGAGGGAGAAATAATCACCCAAAGACTTTCTCGCCACAAGAGAAGGCCCTATCTTATAAGTCCAGAACTCTGTTTTGGTGTCTGGAATATTGAGGTTGCTACCACTACTATCCGAGCTACTTTTTTTGCTATCTATCCAAGGCGTAGACACTCCCAACAATACCCCTAACCCTAAAAAGTCTCGCTCTCCTTGATGCAAAAGATCATAACCTAGGCTTAGATTAGCATCTAACCCCTGCAACCGATAATCCATGCTGGGCAGCGTAAAAGGCGTCGTGCCGGAGGGTAGCCAACCATTTAGCGTATTGCTGGCTTGGTTAAACTGTTGCTGACCCGCCACCATCTCATTAGAATCATACCAACTTAAACGATAGCTATAAAAAGCCTTCGTTCCAAACAGGTTATGGTGTTGAGATTTCAAACTATACACTGTCACATTATCAGATGCCTGATCTGACAGCCCCATAAAGCCCCCTTTCACACTCATCGTCCCTTGTCCATAATTAAACTCCCCTGCAAAAGCAGAAGAGCCAGACAAGACAAAGAGCACCGCGACTTGACTTAAAAATCTTACCTTCATTTCTTTCTCCAAATAAAAATACAATCCTCATAATTCTAGCTCATATCCTCATAAATAAAAAGCTCAAGTCAAAGATATCCCTAAAATAGATTATAATGACAATCATCTCAACCATACTTCTAAGAGGCCACCCATATGCAAAACCTTGGCACAGTGCGACACGACTGGACAGTCGAAGAAATTCGTCAAATCATGGACCAACCCTTCAATGATCTGATTTTCCAAGCCCAAACTGTTCACCGTATGCACTTTGACCCCAACGAAATACAAACCAGCACCCTAGTGAACATCAAATCAGGCGGCTGTGCTGAAGATTGTGCCTACTGCTCCCAAAGTGCAAGAAATGAGGCCGAAGTCGAAAAAGAACGCATGATGGCGGTACAAGAAGTCTTAGAACAAGCCCTCGTCGCCAAAGAGAGAGGGGCCACTCGTCTCTGCATGGGTGCTGCTTGGCGAAACCCCACCAAAAAAGACTTCCCCCGAGTATTAGAGATGGTCAAAGTAGTCAAAGGGCTAGGGCTAGAAACCTGCCTCACCCTCGGCATGCTCGATGACGACCAAGTCGCTCAACTCAAAGAAGCAGGACTGGACTACTACAATCACAACCTCGATACTTCCGAAGCCTTCTACCCCAAAATCATCACCACTCGCAACTACCAAGACCGCTTAGACACCATTGACAAGGTGCAAAAAGCAGGCATCAATGTTTGCTCAGGTGGCATTATCGGCATGGGCGAAAAACACACCGACCGTGCCGAACTGCTACGCACCTTTGCCAATATGCGAGTGCATCCCCACTCAGTGCCGATTAACCTACTGGTTCCCATTGAAGGTACCCCCCTTGCCCATATGAAAGGCAAAACCGACAGCTTTGAATTCATCCGAGTCATCGCCACCGCCCGTATCGTCATGCCCAAATCTTTCGTCCGTCTTTCCGCAGGTCGCATGACGCTTACCGACGAAGCGCAAGCCCTCTGCTTCCTTGCAGGGGCCAACTCCATCTTCTACGGCGACAAACTCCTCACCACCGAAAACCCCGAATCCGACCACGACCTCCAACTCTTCGCCAAACTCGGCATCCGCATGCAAGAAAACGCCGAAGCCAAACTTCAATCCCAACAAATGGCCGAACAGATCACGGAGTTGACCGCCTAGTCGGTGGAAAGGAGAAAATGGATGAATACACAACAACTCATTTATCAAGCCATATCCCTCCCCATTGAAGAACGGGCGTTGATTATCGAGTCACTCATTCAAAGCCTCAACCCTTCTGAGGATGAAATTGAACAAGCATGGCTCGACACTGCCCAAAAACGCCTTGCTGAAATTGAATCAGGGCAAGTCCAACCTATCTCAGGCGAAGAAGTTTTCAATAAGATATGGAAACGCCTAGAAAAATGAATTTTGTTTTTCAACCCGAGGCAGAAACAGAGTTCAATCAAGCCATTGATTATTATGAAGCCATCTCACCCGCATTAGGATATGATTTTGCACAGGAAATCCATCAGACCATTCAACGCATTACCCTCTTTCCCAATGCATGGCCAGTGGTCAAGGGGCAAATCAGGCGTTCACTGGTTAAACGCTTTCCCTATGGCATTCTCTATACCGAATATCAAGGTCAACTCCTCATTATCGCCGTGATGAATTTACACCGCAAACCCGATTATTGGCTCAATCGAATCAAACTTGACTAACCGTTTTCCAACCATGACCCAACAAACCCTCCAACAACGCTTTGCCCCACGCTTGCAGCAGCGACAAGCGGATGATCTTTATCGCCGACGACCTTTAGCATTTTCCGCTCAACAACCTGCGATGCAGTTAAATGGACGGCAAGTGGTGAATTTTTCGTCGAATGACTATCTTGGTTTGGCGAACCATCCAGAAATTAAACGCACACTAGCAGAAAACTTAGACGCTCTCAGCGTCGGCTCAGGGGCAGCGCATTTGGTGACGGGGCATCATCTGCATCACCATCTTTTGGAAGATGAAATCGCCGACTGGCTCGGTGTAGAACGGGCTTTGCTGTTTTCCACAGGTTATATGGCCAATCTAGCGGTCTTGGAAACACTGATGCAAAAGGGCGATCTGATTCTAACGGATAAGCTTAATCACGCCTCACTCATTGACGGGGCTTTACATAGTGATGCGCAACTGAAACGCTATCCACACAATGATATGGCCGCCTTAGCCAAACGACTTAACGCTGCGAAATCGCAAGTCTTAATTGCCACCGATGGGGTTTTTAGCATGGATGGCGACCTCGCCCCGCTGGACAAAATTCAACCACTGGCACAACAAACCCAGAGCTGGCTATTTGTGGATGATGCCCACGGTTTGGGTGTATTGGGCGAACAAGGCAAAGGCAGTTTTAGCCATTTTGGACTCACTCCTGATGATGACACCATTCTGATGGGCACGCTGGGCAAAGCTTTCGGCGTGTCAGGCGCTTTTGTAGCAGGCAGCGATACCCTAATTGAAACCCTGATTCAATTTGCCCGTCCCTACATCTACACCACCGCCATGAGTCCCTTGATGGCGCTGGCTGGTCGCACAGCACTGAAGCTGGTCAAAGCAGCCGACGACCGCCGAGAGCAGTTACAACGCAATATCCAACAATTCAAACAGGGCTGTCAACAAATCGGACTGAATCTTCTGCCCAGCGACACCGCCATTCAACCCATCCTCCTCGGCGAAGCCGCCACCGCTCTTCAGTGGAGCGAACAGCTCAAACAAGCAGGCTTTTGGGTCACCGCCATCCGCCCACCCACCGTCCCGAAAAATACCGCCCGCCTCAGAGTCACCCTATCCGCAACCCATACAGCTGAACAGATCGAGGCCTTACTCCAAGCACTCCAATCCTGTCAAAATTAAACCGAGAAAATCATGCTACACCACCAAATCCTCAACCCCGAATCCACGCAACCCGCTCTTTCGTTCATTCACGGCTGGGCATCGGACAGTGGCATTTGGTTGCCTTTTGCGGAAGCTTTTTGCGATGATTATCAAGTCCACCTGATCGACCTGCCAGGCTTTGGGCAAAGCCCGCCGATTGAAATGGAAAGCAAAGAGGGAGACAAGCTAGCACAAGCTTGGATTGAAGCCATCTTACAAACGCTGCCTGACGCCACACATCTTGTCGGCTGGTCACTCGGCGGCTTGCTGGCTCAACGCCTTACCGTCCAACACCCCGAACGCATTTTAAGCCTCACCAACATCGCCAGCACACCTAAATTTGTGCAGACCGAGAACTGGCCTTTTGCTGTCAGCCCTACACTCATGAAAGACTTTATTCATGCCGTCAGCATCGAGTATGGTGCCGTGTTAAAACAATTCTGGCGACTACAATTTCAAGGCTCAGATGAAGCCAGGAAATGGATGAAAGCCCTGCAAACCCAAATGCAACACCGCAGCCTCCCCACCCTCACTGGACTGTTGCAAGGACTCTATATTCTCAAAGATTTAGACAACCGCTCGCTTCTACAAAATTTAACGAAAGAATCGCAAGTTTTGCCAGAACCCCCAGTCCCGCAAGGCAAAACGCTGCCGATTGGCTGGATTTTTGGCGAAAAAGACCCCCTCATTCCACTAGAACTCACCCAAACCCTGCTCCCAGAACACAACCACATTGACATCATCCAAGGTGCAGGACATATGCCCTTCTTTTCTCACCCTAAAGAGACCGCTGCCGCTCTTAAGAGACGACTCAAATAAACAACTGACCCAAAGTTGAATAACATACCATTATGGTATAATTTCAGCATGAAATTTGAATATGATGAAAATAAAAGCCGTATAAATAAAGCCAAACATCATATCAATTTTGAAGAAGCGAAAGCACTTTGGCAAGATCCATATGCTTTTGAAATTCCCTCACATCAATGTGAAGATGAAGATAGATTTTTAGTCTTAGGTCAAATTGAGGGTAAACACTATACGGCGATCATCACTTACAGAGCAGCAAACATCAGAATCATCTCTGTAAGAAGATCTAGAGCAAAGGAGGTTCCGCTGTATGAAAGCGTCCGAAATCGATCAAAAATTTGATGAAAACCAAGAAGATGTCTTGGATTACTTCGATACTTCCAAAATCAAAATGCTCAATGAAACACCCAAAAGAGTCAATATCGACTTCCCTGCATGGATGGTAGAATCATTGGACAAAGAAGCCAAGCATATTGGTGTCAGCAGACAAGCCATCATCAAAATGTGGCTCGCTGAAAAATTACAACAACTATCAACTCAATCATAAATATCTCTCTTCATGACCCCCTTTAACCGTCAACACATTCGCCAACATTTTGCCGCTGCGGCACCTAGCTATGATGAAGCCGCTGTACTGCAAAAGGCGGTGGCTGAGCATTTGGATGAGCGGCTGGATCTGGTCACGCTCAAACCCAAAACCATTTTAGATATGGGGGCAGGAACAGGCATCCTCACGGCGAAACTACTGCAACGCTATCCACAAGCCAATATTTATGCCGCTGACCTCGCACATCCGATGCTCAAGCAAGCGGAACAGAATTTGCAACAGCCCAAACTCAACTGGCTGCCCGAAAAGCTCTGTCAAAAAATGGGCTGGCAACACTGCCCTGCCAAACTGGTCAATGCCGATGCCCAACAACTCCCTTTTGCCAATGGCAGCGTGGACCTGCTGGTGAGTAACCTCATGTTGCAGTGGTGTGATGATTTAGATGCGGTGTTTCGAGAGTTTCGCCGAGTGTTACGACCCGAAGGACTGCTCATGTTCACCACCTTTGGTCCTGACACCCTCAAAGAGCTAAGAGCCGCTTGGCAGCACGCCGATTCAGAAAGTGACCCTGCCCAACATGTGAATACTTTTATCGATATGCACGACATTGGCGATGCCCTGATTCGAGCAGGCTTTGGACAACCTGTGATGGATATGGAACTGTTTACCCTGACCTATGAAAAACCAATTCAAGCACTCAAAGACCTCAAAGCCATCGGAGCGACTTCTGCCAATGCACAACGCCAAAAAGGACTGATGGGCAAACAGAAATTCACCCAAATGCTTGAAGCCTACCAGCAGTTCGCCCAACCAGACGGTCGAGTCCCCGCCACCTACGAAGTCGTCCACGGCCACGCTTGGGCGGCACAAGAGATCATCAAAGGCCCCAACCGAGACAAATCAGGCGTACATGAAATCACCTTAGATGACTTCATACAACAAGCCAGAAAATGACGATACCTAAAAAACCTGCTCCACAATGCGTCTTGGCAAATACAACATTTTTTTATCCCCTTGTTTCTTCATCACTAACCCCTCTTGTTTCCCCAAATCATTCACAAAAACACCATAACGCCCTTTACTCAATAAACCAGTATTAAATAAAATCTGATAGAGGTCTGTCTGTTCAAGATTATATTTTTGTTCAATTTCGGTTAAGCAAATAAAATGGCTAGCAGGCTGAACCCCAAATTTAGCTTCATAATTTATCACTTGAGGCTGATGAAGCTTCACAAGCTCTCGAAATGTCTCCTCTATATGTGCGGTGGAGGTTAAAAGCGCTTTAGCAATAACTGAAGAGGCTTTGAGGAGCTTTATGTTTTCTAACTCCTCCTCTTTCTCCTGCTCAAATACTTCACTAAGCTGGTCAACACGACAGACATTAGCAAACTGTCCATCAGGTTTAATCAACTTGGATTTGTAATCCACCAAAATATAGTGCCTTACCTCTTTTAGACCATGATAGCCTAAGCTTTCTAAAGCTTTCAGCAAGGTGGGCTCATGCCGTTGAGACTGCTCGATTGGAGAAGGAATCTCTTTATATCCCTTCTTTTTTCCCAACCATAAAAACTGCCCTTTTTCGGTCACCTTTATCCCTGTTGAATAGGATTTTGTTTCAAATAATTTGATGATTCCAAACTTATTGACCAAAAGATGATCAATCTGAGCCACATCTTCAGTACCATCTTCTTGAGCAAGCGACAACCTCAAATCACTAATAAGATAAGCATCATTCTTGAGAGGCAGTTTACTCAAGTGGTAGTGAGCATTTTTTTCCGCACTATGCCCTTTCCTCAACTTTTTGATTTCTTGTTGAATGTTCTTCTTTTGATGCGCTGTTGCCATCGGGGAGTGAAGTAAATCCTCCAATATCGCAATGCGATCATCAATTGAGTCTGGCGATTTTAAAACAGTAATTTTTGACATCAATTCACCCCTGTTACAATTTCGTACAAATATCTTACTTTTTATACAAGTGCTTTGCACGAGATGGCGCCACGAATAAAAAAGGCTAAAATCTCCAGTCCCGCATTCAAGTTTTAGAAATAGAAGCTGTTATGATGAGTGCTTTCTCAAAACAAGGATACCATATCAATGTGCTTAATGATTGCTATCGCCGCACTTATTCTCATTTTTTACGGCAGCGAACGCCTACAAGAGGCTGTTTTTGCCATTCAATCCTCAGGTAATGAAGTTGTGCTCGCTCGGGACTGGGAAATTTTGACAGAACTTTGGCCTTTTCTCGCCGCTGCCTTTCTTCTCGGGGTTATTTTGGTGCTGATTTTGCTAAAATTCACCCCAAAATCAACCACGGAGTCTTAGAAGATGCACCCCGCTTTAAAACCGCTACTGGAAAACAATCGTCGCTGGGCAGACAAGATGACTGCCCAAAATCCTCAACACTTCCAGACACTTGCCAAGCAGCACACCCCCAAATACCTCTGGATTGGCTGCTCTGATGCCCGTATGCCCGCCAATGAACTGGTCGGTTTGGCACCAGGTGAAGTTTTTGTTCACCGTAACATCGCCAACTTGGTCAACTCCAGTGATATGAATGTGCTGTCCGTGATTGAGTATGCGGTGCAGGTGCTGAAAGTAGAGCATATTATTGTCAATGGGCATTATGGCTGTGGAGGCGTGAATGCCGCCCTGAGTCCACAGCCTGCTCCTGATATGGTCGAACACTGGATTCGTCCCATTAAAAAGTATCATTCAAGACTACGCCCGAGTCTTGAAGGCATGAGCGAAAAAGAAGTATCTGACAAGTTGTGCGAAATCAATGTCATTGAACAAGTTAGAAATATCTGCCACATTCCCGTGGTACAAAAAGCGTGGCAAGAGGGCGAAATCCTTACGGTTCATGGACTCATCTACAACATTGAAGACGGCATTTTACACGACTTGGACATCTCCATTAGCGACAATGAGACCGCTGAAGAGTTTGTACTCCGCAAGATTAAATAGCAGCAAATTTTATCTGCAACTCATCCGCTATTAGGCCCGCAAAGGCTTAACATTCAATAATGACACAAAGAGCGAAATCACAATGGTGCCAAATACAAAACAGAACACCCCATGAGAAGAGCTGACTAACCAAGTAAACAGATCAGCAGGGGTAAAGGCACCGTTCATGGTGAACTGGAGATTGATTGCCTGCATTAAACCATAGGGGGCATACTCCCCCGAAAAAAAGGACGGAATATCCTCGAATACCCCTCTAATCTGATAGATGCTAGCAAAAGCAAACATGGCGGTTAAAAAGTTGACCATTGCCAGTACAATCACACGACCCGTTGCCGATACCATCTTGCCTTCAGTGATCTTACAAATACCGAACAGAATCACCCCAATCTCTTTGTTCACAATGCCAAAAATTCTCAACAAAAGCACCCAAGTTATCCAGACGGGTAGCTCCACAAACAGCGTCAAGCCATATAACAATACCGAAAACACCAACCAACCAACAATATAGATCTCAGACAGAAACAGTCTCTTATCCCGTATCGCTTGCCATTCTGGTGTTTCTGCAACATAGTCTTGTTCTTTTAGCTTGAAATAACGATCCAACCAAAAATAGGGCGACAGCATATACACCCACTGAATTAACTGTTTCACCATGCCTGCTGTATTTAACTTCATCTAATTTAATCTCTTAAAAACAAACTTCTTGATTGGGTAATAATAAAGGCAAATCAGCATAAGCCTCTTGTACCTGCTCAGCACTTAAACCATGCCCCAAAATATAGCGATTCGGCTTATGCAGCCAAGGCATCATCTCTTCAAAATGGGCATGCCAAGGGTTTGGCTTTGGGCGAGCATCCATAATAAACACTTTGGCCTGATCCAACGTAGAAAATAATGATGCATCCAAGCGGCTGTCGCCTGTATAACCTAAACGCAGTTCACCCTTCTCATCCGTAATGAGAAACCCATAACTGGCTTCAGAGTGCACACCTGGGAAAAACTGAATGCGAAGCCCATACCCAATCGGAACTTGCTCACCCTCTTGAGCACTCACCCAGTCGGCTAATTCACTGGGAGACATCTGCTGATGGTGTTCTGCAATGCGATACCTTTGCAACCGCTCACTCACTGTTTCATGTGAAACCACTCGTTTTTTACGCCCTTTTGCCAACTCAACCCGTAATACCACGGGCAATTCACCCGCATGATCAGAGTGGTTATGCGTAATCACAATAGTTTCGGGGAAATCTCCAAAATGACGCACCACCTCACGCCCAACACCCAGTCCCAAGTCCACTAAACAGAAAGGCTCACCGTCATGCAATAACATAAAACTGCTACTGATCAACCCCTCATACACAAAAGAAGCCCCAGCTCCTACACCCAAAACCTGCAATGAAAACTGTCGCTGTGCCAAACCAACTCCTTCCGATTAAATTTTAAGAGAGCTTTGCACGAGATGGTTACACGGATAAAAAAGGCTAAAATTCCCCGTCTCTTCGTTGGAAAACTTGGCAATAGCTGGCTATTACCTGCATTTTCCGCCTCGATTCGAGAAATTTTATCTCTTTTTTCTCTCGTGCCCCACTCGTGCAAAGCTCTCTTTAAAAATACCATAGATTCTACGATATCAAGCCTTCCATTGCTGCGAGAAATAGACAACTCGCTTGACACACCTGTAAAACAGTGATTATATGCGTACTTTATCACCTTATTGATGGACACGCTTTAATGAGCATACAACAAATTCCCGCAAAAGATTTTGAAATCGCCGTTCTTGCCAGTTCTCTGCATACTCCAATCGGGGTGTTTTTTCGTGCTGCTGACTGTCCTCCTTGTGATGAGGTACAGCGTACCTTAGAAAAGCTAGCCCCTGATTATGAAGGACGACTGCATATTGCCATTGTGGACATTACCCAAGAAGGGGCTGATCCCATTTTGAGCCAGATGCAACTCACCTCCATTCCTGATTTCAAACTGGTCGATAAAAAACAGGTCATTGCTCAAGCCAAAGGGGTACCAACTGAAACCCAATTGCGAGAGCTGCTCAATGACCACCTACTCACTGAAGCCGAATACCGCCTGCAACTGCTGCAAAATCAAGTAGAACTCCTGCTTAGCTCAGAGCAGTTTGAGGAAGCGATGGCTTTGACCAAAACTTTTCAGCAAAAGCACCCAGAAGATGAAGCCGCCATGCTAATCGAGTTGGCGATGCTCATCCAAATGAACCGTATTGAAGAGGCCATTGAGCTGATGAACCAACTCCCCGACAGCCTGCAACAGAGTGAAAAAGCCGAAGGGGTCAAAGCGATGATTGCCAGCCTACAAACCACTCGGCATTAAACGGTCGAACTCTGCTTGACCATGCGTTTTGTTAAGATTCAGATTCAAGGGATTGTACAAGGGGTCGGCTTTCGCCCCTTTGTTTGGCAACTGGCACAGCAGTTTCACCTAAAAGGCTGGGTACTTAATCACGCCCAAGGTGTAGATATTGTCCTGCGACTCTCCCAAGCAAACAGCGACACTCTTTTAACCAAGCTCCAACAGGCATTACAAACCCAAGCGCCACCGCTTGCCCAGATCGAACAGATTCACCTCACTGAACTCTCCCCCGAAGTTGTACAGCAGCACTACCCACAACTCAACCATTGCGATGATTTTCAAATCCTCGCCAGTGATGACCAAGCAACCATGCACACCACCGTGCCACCCGATGCAGCGACTTGTCCAGCCTGTCTGGCCGAAATCAACGACCCCAATAATCGTCGTTACGGCTATCCTTTTACCAATTGCACCCACTGCGGCTCCAGATTTAGCATTATTCACGCCATGCCCTACGACCGCCACCAAACCAGCATGGCCACTTTCCCGCTCTGTTCAGTATGTCAACAAGAGTATCAAGACCCCAGCAATCGCAGATTCCATGCACAACCTAACGCCTGCCCCCAGTGCGGCCCCCAAATCGCCCTGCTCACGCCCACCGAAAAAAACGAAAAAAATAGCGAAAACTGGCAAAAATGCCAAAATTCCCAGTCCCGCTGGGCAGAAATCGCCTGTGACATGCTTTTAGCGGGGAAAATCTTAGCCATAAAAGGCATCGGCGGCTATCATCTCGTCTGTGATGCCGCCAATGATACCGCTTGCCAAACCTTAAGAAACCGTAAACACCGCCCCAGCAAACCCTTTGCCTTAATGGCTCCCAATCTTGCCACGCTCAAAACCTTTGCCGAATGTCCACCCGTCGCAGAAGCTTGTCTGACCAGCTCAGCCGCCCCCATTGTGCTACTGCCTCGCAAACCTCAAACTCCACCGCTATCGAATCAAATCGCACCACACCAACCCCGTTTAGGCATTATGCTGCCCAGCAATCCACTGCATCACCTGCTGATGCAACAGTGGCACAAAATCAAGCCTGAAGGACTGCTGGTCTTCACCTCCGCCAACCTCAGCGGACAACCACAGATTTATCAAGATGAATCCTTAGCAGACTTCACCCCACTTGCTGATGCCATCCTCACCCACAACCGTCCCATTTTACGCCGCTTAGAAGACTCCGTCGTCACCCTCAATGTCCCCCAAACCCGTATCCTCCCTTTACGACTTGCTCGAGGTTATGCACCGCAACAACTCCCCCTTCCCAAAGGTTTTCCAGCACGCAAAGCCCTTGCAGCGGGGGGCGATTTAAAAAACAGCCTCGCCTTTCAAAAAGGTCAACAGATCACCCTCATGCACTATCTAGGCGACCTTGAAAACTATGAAGTCCAAACCGCCTACCAACAAACCCTTGATGACCTGCAACAGCTCTATGACTTCCAACCCGACCATCTCATCACCGACCTGCATCCAGGCTATTACAGCACCCAGTCGCTCACCCCCCGATTTCCCCAGCTCACTCTTCATTCTGTACAACATCATCACGCTCACCTCAATGCCGTTCTCTTGGAGCATCAAATTCCTTACGACCATCCACCTGTCATGGGCATTATTTTAGACGGCTTAGGCTATGGCACCGACGACACCCTCTGGGGCGGAGAACTGCTCTATGGCGGCTATGCCTCGGTGCAACGGCTCGCCCATCTCACCCCTTTCCCGCTATTGGGGGGAAACCAAGCCAGCAAAGCCCCTTGGCGCAATGCCTATGCCCTCTTAAAACCATTAGGCAAAATAGAAGATTTAATCGCACAATACCCTCATGTTGCCACCCTCAAGCACCTCCAAAACAAGCCGCTCGCCCTGCTCGATAGCATGCAAGCAGCCAACCTCAACTGCCCATTGACCAGCTCCACAGGCCGACTCTTTGATGCTGTCGCTGCACTGTGCAACCTGCATTTTGACCAGATCACCTATGAAGGCGAAGCCGCCATTGCACTCGAAAACCTGCTCACCCCCGCCCTACTTGAATCTCAACTGGCTCATGGCTACCCCATGCCCTACCAAGCAGGTCAAATCCAAACCATCCCCATGATTCAAGCCATTCTCAATGATCTGAACACCCAAACCGATCCTGCCATCCTCTCCGCCCGTTTCCATATCGGACTGGTCAAAGGGCTGCTCAATGCCGCACTAAACCTACACTCCACTCACCCCTTCACTCACCTTGTGCTTGGCGGCGGGGTCTGTCAAAACCAATCCCTCATCTGGCTATTTGAACACCTCACCCCACCCAACCTCACCCTGCTGTCCCCCCAAACCCTCCCCGCCAACGACCAAGCCCTAGCGATAGGACAGCTTGCTTCTGTTCAGACTTCCAGTCAGACGACTTAAATTCATTTACCTAAACAGAACTCATATGTCGATATTTTTATCAATTATCGACACATACTGATTGAGTGTTTATACTATCGACATATAACCAGCTTCCCTTACTGCCCCCTCCTTCAGATGTAGAGACCAAAAGAGTCCTCAAAGCCTGCATCTTGGCACGGGCAGCATTAGCAGAACTATGTGAAATCGGCGTGTTAAAAGAAGTAGAAGCAGGAAGAGAAAAACTATTTGTAAATCCTAAACTGCTTAACCTGCTAATGACAAACAGCTCCGAAGCAGCAACTTCTCAGCCTACTCCCGCCTCTATGGTATGATAAAACCTTTTCAACCAACGCTCTCAACCCCATGACCAACCAATTCCAAGAACAAGACTGGGTGCAGGTGCTGCAAGCGATGGAGGAGTCTTATGCTCAATCCTTGCAGTATCAAGCGGAGATTGAGGCAAAGAATGAGGCCTTAAACCAAGCGAATAACTTTATCTCAGGGGTTCTCTCGGCCATGTCTGACCTGCTGGTGGTGGTGGATGCTCAGCTCAACATCACTCAGGTTAACCCTGCTTTTCTAAAGCTGACAGGATTTGATGAATCCTCTGTTCTACAACACCCCTTAACCCAATTTATCCAACTAAAAGAGGGCGATTGTGAACGGTTTGCCCTGCAAGACCTGCAAGATGCCCAAGCTTTTTTAACCACTCAACACGGCAAGGTGCCAATCAGCTTAAACTGCAGTTGCCTGAACCCTGAACAGTGTGATTTTAAAGGCAAGGTAATCATTGCTCGCCCAATCGGAGAGCTGCTCACCGCCTATGAAGCCTTAAAAAAAGCCAATCAAGAGCTGGCCAACACCCGTGCGCAGATGATTCAGTCTGAAAAAATGGCCGCCCTCGGACGACTGGTTTCAGGTGTGGCACACGAACTCAATACCCCCATCAGTGTCTTGCAAGGCAACCTCTGGGCATTAAAAGACTACTTTGAAGAACTCCAACCCCTCCTACCCGCCTTTGAAACCACACAAGAGATTCTCGAAGACCTCCCCCCTCTATTTCAAGAGACCCACCAAGCTCTGCATCACATCAGCGACATAGTCAAAAGCCTCAAAGCCTTTAGCCAACCACAAAACCAAACCACTCAACCCTTTGATTTAATTGAAGTCTTACACACAGCTTTAAACTGGGTACTTGCCAATCACACCATCACCCCCACCCTAAACATCCAACTCCCTGAACAGCTCCCCCTACAAGGCAATCCTCAAGCACTGCAACAGGTACTGATCAACCTGATTCAAAATGCCCTAGATGCCATGCAACAGACCCCCCAACCACAACTCACCCTCTCCATTGAACCCCAGCCTCAACACCTATGCCTGCAAATCGCCGATAATGGTCATGGGATTGAAGAACAAGACCTCCCCCAAATTTTCGACCCCTTTTTCACCCAAAAGCCTATCGGGCAAGGCACAGGGCTAGGGTTAAGCATTAGCCGTCAAATCATCGAATCCATGCACGGCGAACTCACTGCTTGGAACCGACCAGAAGGCGGAGCAGTGTTTCAAATCACCCTACCGATCTCTGAACAGGAGGCAAAATGACACACACCAACCCAATCACCCCACCGCTATCTCAGCCCTTCAATATCATCTGGCTCCAATCAGGCGGGTGTAGCGGTTGCACCCTCTCTTTTTTAGGGCTGGAAGAGATGGACTTGATTCAGTGGTCAAAAAGCCTCCATCTACAATGGCTCTGGCACCCCTCTCTTACCGAACACAGTGGAGAAGAGACCCAGTCGGTATTTAACGCCATCTTAAATGACAAACAGCCCCTCCACCTGTTCTGTCTGGAAGGCTCTGTCATTCTAGGGCCCAATGGCACGGGGACTTTTCATCAAATGGCGGGCATGGAGGTGGCGACCAAAGATCTTATTCAACAACTGGCAAAAAAAGCCCATACCGTCATGGCCGTCGGCACCTGTGCTGCCTATGGCGGCATCACCGCCAGTGCACCTAACTTAGTAGAAGCCACAGGGCTACAATTTGACCAAAGCTTTGCAGGCAGCCTACTCCCTGCGGACTTCACCTCTCCTTCAGGGCTGCCCGTAGTCAATGTCTCAGGCTGCCCTGTTCATCCCGCTTGGGTAGCGGAAACCATCGGCTTGATTCGCTTTGGCAAACTGCAAGCTGATGATCTCGACCCGCTTAATCGTCCCCGATTTTTTGCTGACAAACTGGTGCATCACGGTTGCAACCGCAACGAATATTACGAATACAAAGCCAGTGCCGAAAAAGCCTCCGACCTCGGGTGCATGATGGAAAATCTCGGCTGTGTCGGTACCGTTGCCCATGCTGACTGCAACGAACGCCCTTGGAATGGACAAGGCTCCTGCACCAGCGGCGGCTACCCCTGCATCGACTGCACCGCACCCGATTTTGGACACCGCAAACATGACTACCAAACCACCCCTAAAATCGGCAAAATCCCCATCGGCCTCCCTAGTGACATGCCCAAAGCTTGGTTTATCGCCCTCTCCACCCTTGCCAAAAGCGCTACCCCAGAACGCCTCAAAATCAACGCCACCCAAGATCACATCGAAATCAGCCCAGAAATCAAAAGGAAAAAATTATGAGCAGAATCATAGTAGGGCCTTTTAATCGAGTGGAAGGCGATTTGGAAGTTCAGCTTGAAGTGGCTGATGAGCAGGTGCAGTCTGCTTGGGTGAATGCGACCCTGTTTCGTGGATTTGAGCAGATGTTACAAGGCCGCTCACCCATGGATGCCTTGGTCTATGCCCCTCGTATTTGCGGCATCTGCTCCGTCTCTCAATCGGTGGCGGCGGCTTTGGCGTTGCAACAGATTTATGATCTCACCCCCACGCCAAATGGGCAGACAGCCATCAACCTCATGCTCGCCAATGAAAATGCAGCCGACCTGCTCACCCATTTCTACCTCTTTTTTATGCCCGACTATGCTCGCAATATCTACCAACACCAGCCTTGGCACAGTGAGATGGTTCGACGATTTAAAGCGATGCAAGGTGAACACGCCGCCAAAGCGGTAGAAGCCCGCAGCCACTGGCTCAAAATGATGGGAACGCTAGCTGGTCACTGGCCACACACCCTCGCCATTCAACCAGGCGGCAGTAGCCGAGCCATTGAACCTGCCGAAACGCTTCAACTGCTCTGTCATGCCCAAAAGCTCCGCCATTTTTTACAAGAGGTACTTTTACAAGATACCTTAGAAAACATCCTCAATATTGAGGATGAAAGCCAACTCAAACAGTGGCACCAACAACACCCAAACAGCGATTTAGGGCTTTTCCTCACCGCCGTCCAAACACTTAATCAACAAACGCTAGGAGAGGTGGCCGTCCCACTGATGAGTTTTGGCAGTTTCCCGCTTGCAAACACCCCTCACACTCGCCACTTCCCATCAGGCATTGTCCGCTTGACTGACACCTGTTTGCAAACACAACCACTTAACCCCAATCAAATCAGCGAAGATGTTTTTGCCGCCAAATATAGCGAAAAATATTCAAATTCTGCCGAATTTTCCCAAAATCCCCAGTCCCGCTACATTCAATCGCCCTGGGAAGTTGCCTCCATGCCGCAGTTGGACAAGCCACAGGCTTACAGCTGGTGCAAAGCTCCAAGGCTGAAGGGTGAGGTAATGCAAACAGGGGCAATTGCACGGCAAATATTGGCAGAACAGCCTTTAATTCATGCACTGGTGCAACGCTATGGCAGTACGGTTTATACCCGCATGATGGCAAGAATGATTGAGTTGATGACCTTAGTCACCCTAACTGAAAAATGGCTCCAACAAGGATTTGAGCCGAAAATGCCGTTTATTGCCCCGCATCAAACCATTCAAAACAGCCGTGGAGTGGGATTGATTGAGGCTGCCAGAGGCAGTTTAGGCCATTGGATCACCATTAAAAATAACCACATCCACAGCTATCAAGTCATCGCCCCCACCACTTGGAACTTCTCTCCTCGAGATCACCTGGGACAAGCAGGGGCATTAGAACAAGCCTTAGCTGGCACGCCGATACTTCAACACAACGGACAACTTGAAACCAACCCCATCAATGTCCAGCACATCGTCCGTTCCTTTGACCCCTGCATGGTCTGCACGGTGCATTAAGGAAGTGCTAATTCAATCCCTTGGCTTCTGGGCAAGCCAAATTTTCAGCATCAAGGCATTTTTTCGCAGGCGTATGTCAATACGGCAAGAAAAGATAACGCAGAGGCTGGGAATTTGGCTTAGCCCCCTTCGGGCGGGGCTTTAAGGGGGTAGCTTCGTTGTTGGGCTTTTTGACAAGGGCTTGCCATTGCCTGCAAAGCCCGCCTAGAATCTACCCCCTTAAAGTCCCGCAAAAGCTCAAGCGATTGAATCAGCTCTTCCTTAAGGAAGAGCTGATTAAGTGTCTTGGGATAAAACCCCGACAAATTCATCCAGAGGCAACGGCTTATAGAAATAAAAGCCTTGAATCAATACCTCTTGACTCATATTGGCAATGGCTTCCAGCTCTTGTTGTGTCTCCACCCCTTCGACCACCACCTGCATATTGAGCGTCTGAATCAGAGAGATCATCCCTTCAAGTAGCTGCTGATCTTTCATCTCTGTCGAGATATTGCGTACAAACTCTCTATCGATTTTAATCACATCCGATTCAAAGCTTTTGATGTAGGAGAAGGCAGAATAGCCTGTGCCGAAGTCGTCAATATAGACTTTAAAGCCCATTTTTCTCAGCAAGCTCAGTTTTTCAGAGACCATATTTTTTTGAGCGTTAAAGGCTGACTCGGTAATCTCAAAATTCACTCGGCCATAAGCGTTTGGATAAGCCTTCATCAAGGCTTCTAAATCGGGGATAAACTGCTCATCATAAAACTGCTGTAAAGAGAGGTTAATAGAAACGCATGGAATGTGCGGATATTCCGTTAGATGTGTAAACACCTGCTCAATCAAGCCAAAGGTAAATTTAGCAATCAGCCCTTTTTTCTCAATAATGGGAATAAACCGAAACGGCGGCACCATCTGCCCTTGATAACGCCAGCGAGCCAACACCTCCGCTCCAACAACCTCTCCATTCACCGTACAAAGTGGCTGAAAATAGGGGATAAACTGATTGTGATGAACTGCCTCCACCACTGCATTGGCAAGCCGCACATCATCACTCATGTCCTCAAGCATTTCAGGTTCAAAAAAGACAAAACGGTTTTTACCCTGTTTTTTCGCTTCATACATGGCGTGATCAGAGAGGGTTAGTACCTTACTGGGAGTGGCCTCTTCTAAAATATCCGAGGTACAAATCCCAATACTGCAAGAGATATGCGCCACCTGATCACTGCCTAATATAATCGGCTCTTCAAAAGCTTGGATAATTTTTTGAGCAATTGATTCAACCACCTTAGGGGCTGCCGTCCCATTTAATACCGCCACAAACTCATCTCCACCCAAACGAGCAATAAAATCTGTCGCCCGTAGATGCTTTTTAAACCTTTCTGCGGCTTGAATCAACAATGCATCTCCCGCATCATGCCCCATGGTATCATTGATAAGCTTAAACCCATCCAAATCAATAAACAGTACGCTATATTGCACCGAAGCCGACTTAGCTTGTTCTGCCAGCAATTGCTTGAGATGTTCTTCAAAAGCCAAGCGGTTGGGTAACCCCGTTAATGTATCTCTCAATGCCATCTGCTTGAGTTGTGCGGTTCGCTCTTCCACCCGCTGTTGTAAAGAGCTGCGTTCAGCTTCCAAACTATGTTGCAGACTTAACAGTTCGGTAACATCCTCCATTAAAATTAACACATAATTCTGCTTAAGAATCAGCACTTTTCTTAGCTTGCACTCAATAAATTTGTGATCAAAAGTAATTTGATGCTGTGCAACCTTCTGTGTACCAGACAACATCTGCTCAACAAGCTGCACAATTTCTGGTGAAACATCCCCAAATAAAATGCCAAAGTCCTGCCCTTCTACCTGCGATTTATCAAAATGAAACAACTTGGTGCAGGCATCATTCCAGATCACGATTTTAAAATCCTGATCCACCACAATTACCCCATCATTGAGCTGTTTGAGAATTTCCGCATTACGAACCTTCTCAAAATGAATGGCTTCTAAGGTTTCCGTAACCTTTTTATACTGCTCAATCGCCGATTGAGCATGGATTTTAGAGGCCTCTTGCCAGGTTCGGATTTCATCAAGATACTGCTGTTCAGAGATATTCTGTGATTTTTTCATCATGCTTAGTGTAATCGTTCAGGCTGAGATTGCAATTGTGCCAGCCTATCCAGAGCCTGTGCTTGCCAATCTGTTGTTGTTTTTGGATTTAATGAAAACAGAGCCAAAGGTGGCGGGGGGTCTAATAGTTGATTCAGCGTATGCAAACCATAATAGAGTGCGGTATTGTGGTCATAATGCGTAGGCAGTGCCAACTGTAACTGTGACCAAGGAATCAAAGAGGCGTGC
>Ga0256829_1001258_pt1 | contig 21406 bp, 25 predicted proteins | sample 131447metaG_FD_185979 | JGI IMG/M metagenome (GOLD analysis project Ga0256829, IMG submission 185979) | Hydrothermal vent microbial communities from Lau Basin, Pacific Ocean - 131-447 | ecosystem: Environmental > Aquatic > Marine > Hydrothermal vents | place: Pacific Ocean: Lau Basin | collected...
AATTATCCAAAGCTTATGTTGAGCTTTCAAGACTTAAATATGGTAGAGATAAAGACTTTGTAAGTAAAGAAATAGAATATAGAATTTGAATAACATAAAAACTCTAGTTTAAAACTAGAGTTTTTATATTCAACATTTTTATATTACTTAATTAACAAAAATCAAATAATTTACAAAAAAACTAAATTATGATAGAATATAAAAAATATTAAATTATAAAACTTTAAAATGTCAGAAACTCAAAAATTAAAAGAAGAAAATCAATTTTTAAAACAAAAAATATTTGAATTGCAAGAAAAGTTAAAAATTGCTGAATTTTGGATGACAAAAGAAGTTAAAGAATCAGTTAAAAAAATTTCAAAAAGAAAAATAAATAAAATGACTTGCTCTACTAGAGATAAGTTTATGCAAGAAAATAATGAAGAAATAATAGCATCAAAAATACAAAAATATTTCTGAGATTATATTTTAATGAACTTAAGTAGTAATATAACAAATAATATAATAAGTTGAGAGATAGCTTACTATAACCTAAGACAAAATCCAAATTTTGATGGTTTTTGAGTAATAAGTTCCTACCATAAAGCACTTGATGCTATAGTAGAACAAATAATAACAAAATGATTTAGAAAATTTGCAAAGAAAAACTGACAAACAATTTTAAGAAAAAATGATTCTCTTGAAAAAACTCTAAATCTTGTAGTAAATAAGTGATATATATTAAGCATATGAAGACTTTATCATATACTAAGTAATATAAAAAATGATAAACAATTATTTGATTATTGAAAAACTTTTAAAGATTATTTAGATAAATATAGTGAACTTAAAAATATATTATTAAATGACAATTTTTTAGAAATTTTTAAAAAACTTATAGACAGTGAAATACTTTGAAAAAAAAGACATTCATGAAGTATTAGTTTTATAGAAACAAGAAAAGCTAGAAAATTATTAATTTGAGATTTCAAAGATAAAAATTCTTTAATATATAATATGGTAAAATATTGGGATTTAGAATATTAAACAATAAATAACAAAAATAGCAACTATATTTTTTTACTTATCTTGTCATTTTATATATTTAAGTATAATTAATATAATTAATTTTTTATAAAACTTAAAAATGAAAAATATATTAAATATACTAATATTAATTCCTTTGTTAATATATATATTATTATTACTTATAAATAAAGACTTATTATTAACAACTCAGGAAGTTAATATATTTTGGTTATATAAAGCAAATATTCAATTTGTATTATATATAAGTATATTTTTTATACTATATTTACTTTTATTATGGTGATTATTTAAATTTTCAAATTTATTTGCTGACTATAAAAATAAAAAATTAAATGATGAAATATTAAAATTAAAATCTCAACTAACAGATCAAACACCAGAACTTATAGAATGAATACAAAAAATTCTTGATGAAAAATTAGAGGAATTTAAAAACAATGCAAATAAACAACTTGAATTAACAAAAAAAGAAAACCAAAAAGTATTATGAAATCTAGAATATGAAATAAAAACTCTAAAAGAAAAAATAGAAAAATTATCAAAATAAAAAAACTAAATTATTATTAATAATTTAGTTTTTTTATTTTTTTAAAATTCTATTATCTTTATAGTTGGAGTTACTTTATTTAAATTAATAGAATCATAAACAACTAATATTTTTTCTCATGATTTTACTAAATTTTGTTCTAATAATATCTTTTTAGCTGATTCTATATTTTCTTCATTGCTTTTTTTCTCTATAACAAAATTCTTAAGTCAAAAACATATATTTAAACTTTTTCTCACTTTTTGTGTATTTGTAAAAGCAAAAATTGGAAGATTTGGTCTAAATGCTGCTGCAGTTTTAGCAACAAATCCAGTATGAGTAAAAACAACTATTGCTTTTACTTCTAAATCCTCTGCTGTATAAATAGCATTTTTTATTAATAATTTTTTATAATTATCTTTTCATAAATCTCTTGAAAAATAATTATGTTTATAATTAATTTGGCTTTCTGTAACTTTTAAAATTCTTTTCATCTCTTTTACTGCTTGAATTGGATAATCTCAAGCTGCAGTTTCTCAAGAAAGCATAGTACAATCAGCTTTTTGCATACATGCATTAAATATATCTGTAACCTCAGCTCTAGTTGGAATAGGATTTACAATCATTGACTCAAGCATTTGAGTTGCAACTATAAAAAATTTTCAAGCATCTTTACATTTATCTGCTATAGTTTTTTGAACCATAGGAAGAGTTTCAAAAGGAATTTCTACTCATAAATCTCATCTTGCAATCATTATTCAATCACTATTTTCAATAATTTCATCTATATTTTCTAAAGCTTCTTCACTTTCAATTTTTGAAATAATTTTTATTGTTTCTCAATTATTTTCTTTTAAAAAATCTCTAAGTTCTTGAATATTTCATTTATTCCTTACAAAAGATAAAGCAATAAAATCATAATTATTTTCAATTCAAAATAATATATCTTTTTTATCTGATTTTGTTATTCAAGGAAGTCTAACTTTTGTTCATGGTAAGTTTAAATGTCTTAAACTTGTTACTTTATGAGAATTTAATGCTTCACAAATTAACTCTCATTTATTTTTTTCAATTACTTTTGCTTTTAATAATCAACTATCAATATCTACTATTGAACCAACCTCCAAATCAACAACTATATATTCATAATTACAAACAATAAGTTTCATTCATTTTTTATCTATATTATCTTCCCTATCTAAAGAAGTTAACATAAATTTTTCTCATTTCTCTAAATATACTGTCTCATCAGTTTTCTTGGTTCTTATTTCAGGCCCTTTAGTATCAAGTAACATTGATAAATTTGTTTCTCAAGATTCATTTAACTCTTTTATAGCTGTTATATTTTCCAAGAAAAAATCATAATTAACATGAGAAAAATTAAATCTTATAATATTTGCTCCAGCATCATATAAAGCTTTTAATTTATCTTTTCAAGCAGTTGCTGGTCATTGTGTTGCTATAATTTTTGTTTTTTTTAACATATATTATTTTTAAAAAATAAGGAATAAAAAAGCTTACTATTTTTGCAAGCTTTTATAATCATAAATTTACAAATTCTGTATTATCAATAGGTAATTCTCATTTTTGTTTATATACTGATACTTCTTCTGATTGTTGTCATAGAGAATTTAAAAATAAATCTTTTGATTCACCATATGGAATAACAATTTTAGCCTCAATATTTTCAAAAATCTTTGTTGCATCTTTTGATCATTTTATAATCAAAATATCTACATCTCATAAAAATTCTAATATACTTTCTTTTATCTCAAAATTATCTTCAGTAATAATAACAAGATGTTTTTGATCTATCAAAAAATTATAAAATAAATAATTATTATACTCTTTTACCTCTAATAAGATTCAAGATTTTTCATATTCTCAAGGAAAGCTTACATCATATCAATCAAGTAACACTTTATTAGATTTATAATCAAAATCTATACTTTTTTTATTTGAATCTGTAATTAATAAGCTATCACCCTTATAAAAAATATCTAACATATTTTTATTTTTTTATTATATAAAGTAAGTTCTATTTCTTTTTACAATAGAAGCCAATTCAAATTTAATATTTATATCATCAATTTTTTCTATAGGAATCCATTTATATCAAACAAACCTTTCTTCTTTTTGTACAATAGGAGTTTTATCTCAATTATATCTAACTAAAAATAAATATACATCTTTATCTATAGTTGGACTATTTGCTAAATAAGCAGCTGTAAAAGTATAATTTAATTTTGTTATAAATTTTATAACTTCTAAATCTTTTACATCTAATCAAGCCTCTTCACTTATCTCTCTTATAGCAGCATCTTTTGCAATCTCTTCTCCTTCAATATGTCATTTAGGAATAACATATTCTTCATTATTTCTAGAATTTAACCATTTTAAAAGAAGAATTTCAATTTTTCAATTGTTTTTACGATATACAATTCAACCAGAGCTTTTTTCATATTTTCTAGCCATATTTTTTATCATTGTTAAGGAAATTTCATATATAATAAACAAAAATGCTGAAAATTCAAATTCTTTTAGTCTTCATTTTTTTGTATTATAGAAATATATATGATAAAATATAAATATAAAAAATATATTACTCTAATTGAGTAAAAAACAAAAAATAAAAATAAAAATAAAAATAAAAATAAAAACATGAAAAATAAAATAGACTTCTTAGAAGAATTAAACTTAGATGAAGAAATTCTTAATTTAGAACAAATACAAACAAATAATTTAGAAAAAGAAAAAAACAAAGAAAATATAATAGATAACAATTATACATTATTAAACAAAAGTAATAATGAGATAAAAGATGAATTAGACCAATTATTAAAAGAGTCTTATAATAGTTTAGAAGAAAAAAAAGAATCAAAATTAATATCTTATACTATTTGACTTTTTAGATATTTAACAACTTCAGCATTAATATTTGCAATATTACTTTTAACTACAAACTATAGTGCTTATTATAATATAGCTAAAAGTTATATATATAAAGATCAATTAAAACAAGAACAAAATTCTCTACTTAATTCAGTAAGTGCAGCACAAATAACAAAAAAGATAAAACAAGAGAATAAAATAAAGAAAAAAATAAAAAAAGAAAAAAAAGTCATAGTTGAAAAATACTCAATAAAAAAACTTGCAACAATTGCAAATCAAAATACACCAAAATTAGATATAAATATAACACCATATGAAAATAGAATTATCATACCAAAAATAGCTAAAAATATTCCTCTTATTGACATTAAAAATCAAGAAGTAAAATGACCAAAACAACTAGAGAATATCTTTATGAAAGAATTAGCTGATTGAGTTATAAGATATCCTTGAAGTACAAAACCAGGTAGACCATGAAATACATTTGTTTTCTGACATTCATCAAACTTTCCATGGATAAAATGAGATTATAATGATGTATTTGCAACTTTAGATAATGTAAAATATTGAGATAAAGTTATAATGTATTATAATCAAAAAAAATATGTATATAAAATCACTAAAAAAAGAGTTATAAGACCTTGAGATGTTAGTATTTTAAAAAGGAAATGAAATAAAGATGAATTAACTCTTATGACATGTTGGCCAGTAGGAACAACATTAAATAGATTAATTGTATCATGAGAATTAGTTAAATAAAAAAATATTATGAGCCTATTTAGATATGAATACATAAAAACTAATAATATATTTAATAATATTTTATTAATAAAAGATTTTTCAATAATTCAGCTAATAATACTTAGCTTATTAATAGTATTTTTTATAATATCAATATATTTGATTTTTCCTACAATATATTTTTATTATAAATATATATTAAGCATAATAGAAAAAAATAGAAAAATATATTTATTAAAACAAATAGCATTTGAAAGGGAAATTGAAGAAGAAATGCAAAAAGAAATAGAACAACATTAATGTTGTTCCATTTTATTATAAAATTGAGCTATTGTTAAATTATTATCTAATAAATATTTAGCCAATTTTTCTCATACATATCTCCAATGCCATGGTTCAATATCATAAGTATCAATATCAATTCATTTTTGATAAGTATTTGTAAATCAATATTTATATGCATTATCTTTTAACCATTTATATCTACTTTTAAATACTTTAGATTTATTCCAATCATTATTTGTACTAGCAGCCCATAAATCTACAGCTAAACCAGATTGATGTTCACTATAACCTGCTTTTGCACATAAATTATCTGGACATCACCTATCTTTAATTCATTTTTGATATAAATAAGATCTATAAGCACTTACAACAATTATCTTTTTTCAAGTATCTCTATAATAATTTTTAGCCATATTATTCAAAGCTTCTTTAGCCTCTTTTCTAAGTTTTTGTACTCATCATTTTCAATCTATTATAAATTCAGTTGAAATACTAACTAAATTTTCAGGAATATATTTTTTATTATTAAATGGTACTTTTGCAGAAACAAATTTAGTCAAAGATGAATCTGTTTTTAAATCAAGATTCTTTAAAAAAATATTTTTATTTTTAATATTATTTTTCAACTTTTTAATTTCTTCAACTTTCTCTTTATTTAATAATTTATTTATATTGTTTAATCTAATATTTGTAGTTTCTTTTAATTTATAATCCCTATATAAAAAGAAAAAAATAAATAAAAATATTATAAACAACATAAATAATAAATATTTATTTTTAAGATTTATTTTATTTTTAATCATATTTTTTAAATTAAAAAAAGATAAGAAGTCTTATCTTTTAAATTATAATAATTTTAAAAAAATTATTATTTTTGTGTTTCTCAAGTAGAAGTTACAGTTTCTGTATTACCTGACATTGTTTCAGAAGCTCAAGTTTGAGTTTCAATAACTTTATTAACAGTAGGAGTAGATGTTTTTTTAACATTACTTGTTCATCCACAAGAAGCTAATGCAAATACTAATGCAGAAACTAAAGTAATACTTATTATTTGTTTTTTCATAAGAAAATTTAAATTATAAAAATAGTATGTATGATAATATGATTTTTTTTATAAAAGCAAATTTAAATATATTGACATAAAAATAAAAAAATGTTAAAATGATAAAAATTTATTTATATAATCAAAAAATATGGCAATAAAATTAAAAGATATTTATCTTTTTCAAGATATTAATATTAATCTAGCAAATAAAATCATTGATAATTCAAGAACTATAGAAATAAAAGCTTGAGAAAATATCATAAAACAAGGAGAAAAGTCAAATAACAATGCTTATATTATAAAAAATTGAATAGCAAAAGTTATAATTTGAGATAGAGTTATAAAAACTTTAAAAGCATGAGAAATTTTCTGAGAAATTGCATTAATTACAAATGAACCAAGAACTGCAACAATAAAAGCTATGACAAATATAAAATTACTACAAATAAATAAAGAGCTACTTCATAATATAATTAAAGAATTTCCAAACTGAAAAGAAATACAAAAAATAATGATGGAAAGAATTTTAGAAAATAATGAAAAATAGCAGATAAATCTGCTATTTTTTTATATTTTAATTAATTCTCAATTTAACTCATAACTATTATTTTCTAAAGTTTTTTTAGAAATTACTATTTTATTAGGAATTCATAATAAATCTGCATCAGCCATTTTTTGACCAAAACCAATTTTTCTAGAAAATCTATCATCTAAAATAATTTCATCTTTATCTAAATTTAATTTTTTTATAATTTCTTCAGCTTTCCCTAAATTCTCTTCTCAAATTATAGCTATATAATATTTAGCTGGAGCAATATTTTCTGGCCATTTTATTCAGTTTTCTGTAGCATATTTTTCAGCAACTATACCCATTGCTCTACTAACTCAAATACCATAACATCACATTTTTGGTGTTTGCATTTTATTATTTTCATCTAAGTATTCAACACCAAAAGCTTTTGTGAATTTAGTTTCAAGTGGAAAAATATTTCAAATTTCAGAAGCTTTTTCTAAATCATACTCTTTTGATTTACACTCAGCACAAATAAATCAACTTTCTTCATCAACTACTTCTTTATTATGCCCTAATCCACAAGATTTACATATATAAATATCATCTTCTCAAATATCTAACTTTACTTGAAATTCATGAGAAAATTTATCTGTAAAAGTTCATCAATCAGCTAAAGCTATTACAGTATCTTCTCAAAGACCTAACCTATCAAAAATTCTTAAATAAACATCTTTCATTCATTCATAATAATTTATGAAATCCTCATCAGAAGAATGAAAAGAATAGGCATCTTTCATCAAAAATTCTCTTCATCTTAAAATTCCTGATTTTGCTCTTTTTTCATTTCTAAATTTATTTTGAATTTGATAAACACAAGTTGGTAAATCTTTATATGATTGAATAAATTCTTTCATCAAAGGAGTAACAACTTCTTCATGAGTAGAATTTAAACCATATTCTTTATTATTAGCTGCTGGTACATGAAAAAATACATCAATACTATCCCATCTACCAGTTTTTTCCCAAAGTTCTTTTGGGCTTAAAGCTGGCATAAGAGTTTCAAAAGCTCCATAATTATCCATTTCTTCTCTAACAATTTTTTCAATTTTTCTTAAAACTCTTAATCAAAGAGTTGTATAAGTATAAACTCATGCCATTGTTTGTCTTATAAAACCAGCTTGAAGTAAAATTCAAGTTGATTTATTATCACTTCAATTTGGTATACTTTTTAATGTTTTAAAAGGAAATTTACTCAATCTAATCATTTTTTATTTTATTAAATTTTATTTTAATTATTTTATTTTTTTTAAACTGTTTATCAAGTTTACTTTAGCTCATTTAAAATTTCACTAGTTTTTTTACTATAACTTATTCCTATAAAAGGAATTTCATAAACTTGAGAAAGTATAATAGAATGCAATCTTTGAGCTAAAACTATATCAAGTTTTTTATTTCTATAAAAATCATAAGTTTCTTGCATACTTCAAGCAATTTCAATATTTTTTAATTTACTAGATATCAATTTCATCCACTTATAATCATTTGATAAAATATCTTGCTTACTAAAACTATGAGGAAGAAAAATAACTTGTCATCATTTTTTCTGAATAAATTCAATAATTTCTTTTATCATTAAAATCTCAAGTTCAGGATCTTTTGTTAAATAACCACTTCTAAAAGCAATTCATATCTTTTTATTTTCAAAATCAATTCACTTTAAATTTTTTAAACTAAAATCTTTAAATATTTTTTTTATACTAATCTTTTTATTTATTATATCCTCTATATTTCATCAATTATCAAAAAAAACTGGATCATATTTTTTCCCAACTTTTTCTATACCTAAATCTTGCAAAACTTTTAAAGAATAATTATCTCTAACTTCTATAATATCTTTTTTTCAAGAAAAAATTTTTTGAATTTTCTTAAAAGAATTCTCTCTTTTTATACTTAATCAAACTCTAAAAAAATATATTCTTTTTAGAAAAAACTTAAAAAATTTCATTCTAAAAATCCATAAATCTAAAGGATTTTTTTTATTTCATACTTCATTATCAAAAAAAAGTCATCATCCTCAAATTACAATCAAATCAGATTTAATAATAGTTAATAAAAATATAAAAAAATTTTTTATATTTTTAAATATATTTAAAGGATTTTTTATTCATATTGGAAAATACTCTTTATACTCTACTTTCTCATCTTTTAAAAAAGGATTTTTACAATCATAAGAAAAAACTACAAATCTAGGATTCTTAGATTTATATTTTTCTTTTAAGATCTTTATTTCATTTTTTAAAATCAACTCATCTCAAAGATTTTGTGCTCAAACTGATGCAAAAATAGATATTAACATAAAAATTAATTAATAAAAATATTTAATACTATTATATGAAAAAATATTTTTTTATCTATATAAATTTATAGAAAACTAAAGGCCAGAAAGCTTACTGCTATTCTGACCTGCATGATCTTAGATGTGCACTTTTATTTAGTGTGTTTTTTCTTTTCTTAAAACACCTAAGTAAATCCACTCCAATATTTCATTTTGCCCCCTTTTTTGACTCATCGATTTTTTGACAATTTTGTTTTTTTCAGAAATATGTGGCTTTAAAAGCCTTATGTCTAAGTGAACATAGCTAAGTGAATCCTGAAAGCATCGTATGGAACATCATTTCTCCCTTCTTTAATTTTTATTTGTTCTTGTTCCTTAGAACAAATACACTATAATTATTTTTAAAATTTTGTCAAAACTTTTTTGACTTTTTTATTTATTGTTTTTTAATTATTTTTTCTATAATTCAAAGCCTCTAAAATATGCTCTACTTTTATCCCTGCAACTCAATCTAAATCTGCTATAGTTCTTGCTAATTTAATAACTCTATAATAAGCCCTTGCTGATAAATTTAAAGTATTTACAGCTTGCTTTAAAACTTTAGTTGTTTCTATATCCAATTTACAAAATGTATTAATTTGTTTTGTAGTCATCTCACTATTTGATATTAAATTTGTTTGTTTAAACCTATCTTCTTGAATTTTTCTAGCTTTTTCTACTCTTGATTTAATTGTATTACTATCTTCCACATCATCATAATCATCTTTTATTTTAAAATCCTGAGTTTTCACTTTTGGAACTTCTATAAAAATATCTACTCTATCAATAAGTGGTCAAGATAATTTTGATTTATAATTTTTTATTTGATTAACACTACAAATACATTCTTTATCTGGATCAGTTAAATATCAACAAGGACAAGGATTCATAGCTCAAACTAAAGAAAATTTAGCAGGATAATTAAAGGAAGCATTTACTCTAGTAACTGTAATATTTCAATCCTCTAAAGGTTGTCTTAATACTTCTAAAACAGATTTATTAAATTCTAAAACCTCATCTAAAAATAAAACTCATCTATGAGCTAAACTTATTTCTCAAGGTTTTGCATTTCTTCATCAACCTATAATACTAACTGCTGAAGCTGTATGATGAACTGTTCTAAAAGGTCTTTTAGTTATTATTGGATTCTCATTATCAAGTAATCAAGATATAGAATAAATTTTACTTATTTCTATAGCCTCATCTATTGTTAAATCAGGAAGAATACTAGAAAATGCTTTTGAAAGCATAGTTTTTCAAGATCATGGAGGTCAAGACATAATTATATTATGACCTCAGGCTGCTGCTATTTCCAAAGCTCTTTTGGCTTGTTTTTGTCAAACTATATATTTAAAGTCAAATTTATTATTTATATCAATTAAATCTTTTTTATATTTAGAAAAATCCATTTGTTCAGAAATTTCTAATATTTTTTGTTTATTTAAAACTTTAATTAAGTCTTCTAAATTTTCTACTCAAATAACATCTATTCATGGAATAATTGATGCTTCTAAAACATTTTCTTTTGGTAAAAATATTCTCTTAAATCAATTTTGTTTTGCTCATATCACTGAAGGTAATACTCAAGAAACTTTTCTTAAAGTTCCATCTAAAGCTAACTCTCAAAGAAAAATAGAATCATTTAAATATTCATCAAAATCTATTTCTCATTTGTTATGTAAGATAGCTACTGCTATTGCTAAATCAAAACTAGGTCAAGATTTTTTTATATTTGCAGGAGCTAAATTTACAATAATTCTTGATGTTGGAAGTTTTGAATTACTTGATTTTAATGCAGACCTTAATCTTTCTTTACTTTCTTGAACTCATTGATCAGGAAGTCAAACTATAGTAAAAGCAGGAAGTCATTGATTTATATCAACTTCAACCTCTATAATATTTGACTCAAGTCAATTTACAGCTATTGAATTTATTTTGCTAATCATGTTAATATCACTTAATATATGTAAAATTCTAATATTAAATATATACTTAATATACTCAAAGTATATATTGTTTTTATATAAATCAAAATTTTTCTACAAAAAAAAGATGACAAATCATCTTTTTTAGTTTAAAATCTTTTTTATTGGTTCAAATAATATTTTAGACCATGCTTCTGTATCATATTCAGAAGAATTAATCATTTCTTCCAATTTTTCTAAACTAACAAATTCACCATTATCTAGTTCTCAATCTAATAACTCAAAATTATCATTAGAAACTTTAACTAAATAAGCAATTCAAATATGAACTTGTGAAACTTCATCACCTTCATTATTTATATATCCAATAGCTTCTACTGATTTTATATTTTTAGCAGGAATATTTAATTCTTCTTCTATTTCTCTAACCATTGAATCATTTAATGGGTTTTTTAAATTTTCATCTTCTCTTTCAATATGTCCACCTACTCAAAAAGCAATTTTATTATGCAATCTAGAATCTCCTGCATTTGAATCTGCTCATCATCTTTTATAAACAAAAATTTCATTATTTTCATTTATAACAGTAGCATATCAAATTGGTTGTTTATAATCAAAATTTACTTCAGCCTCTTTTCTAACCATATATTCATAATTTTTCAATATTTTTGATTCAAAATCAACTTCATCTTGAGAATAAAATCTAGATTCTCTAGCTATATCATCAAATAAATATTTATTAGCAATAACCATTATTTCTCTTGCCATTTTATCTTTTACAACTTGATTCATTATTTATATTTTTTAAAAATTAATATTCTCAAAGTATCTTAATAGAATTTGTAAAAAAATCTAATTCTTCTAAAGCTTTTTTTATGTTTTCATCTTTTAATTGTCATTCAAAACTTAAAAAGAAAATATAAGAGAAAGGATTCTTTAGATTTGGCATAGATTCAATTTTTGTAAGATTTACTCAATTTGTAGCAAATGCTCAAAGACATTTATAAAGACTTGCTGGTATATCTCTTGCTTCAAAAATAATACTTACTTTATTTGATTTATTTTTAAAATTTATCTTTTCATTCTTTTTAGCAACTATGAAAAATTTTGTAGTATTAGCCTCTTGGTCAGCAATATTTTCTTTTAAAATATTTAATCAATAAATCTCTCAAGCTAAACTAGAAGCTATAGTTCAGACTCATTCTAAATTATTTTCACTAATATATCTAGCTGCTGCTGCTGTATCTGAAAAATTTTGAGGCCTAATGTTATTATTTTTTAAAAAATTATGACATTGACTTAATGCTTGAGGATGAGAAAATACTTGTTTTACATTTTTTATATCAGTTTCTAAACTAAGTAAACAATGTTTTACTTCTAAATCAAATTCTCAAATTATTTTATAATCATATCTTAAAAAATAATAAAGATTTTCATGAATACTACCTGCATAACCATTCTCAACAGGTAAAACTCAAATATTTCCTGATTCAATTTCCTCCCAAACAGATAAAAAATCAACTTTTCATTCTATTTTTTCTATTTTTTTATCTAATAATTCTGATACTTTTAAAGAAGCTAAATTACTATAAGCTCATGATTCTCATTGATAATATATATTCATAAATTTTTATTTATTTTTTTATATAAAATTGACTTGCATTTTATTTTTTTTATATACAATTGCAAATCCAAAATAAAAACAAAAGGAAATATGATGTTATACTTTAAACCTATAAAAGGAGCAAGTAAAGGAATGCTTTTTTCAACAATGAAAAAAGATTCTAAAGGAAATTTTATTGTTGATGAAAATGATTTCATTACTATAACCTTACTTCAAAGACATGGAGCTATTGAAGTAAAAAAATAACATAGTAGTTAGTCAAAAGACTAACTATTTTTTTTATTAAAAATAACTTTTAAAGAAAATATAATTATAGCATTGTAAAGTCTTTTTAATCTTTTTATTTTTTTAGGTCAAGTAAATAATCTATATAACCACTCTAATCATAATATCCTAAATATTTTTGGTGCTCTTTTTTGAAATCAAATTAAATAATCAAAACTAGAACCTACTCCCAAACCTAATTTTAAATTTTTACATTTTTCCATAATATCAACAACTGATTTTTCTTGATATTTCATTCATAGAGTTGAAAAAAGTATTCTTGAATTTGAATTACAAATTTTTTCTATAATATCATCTTTTTCTTTTGGCTTATAAATAAAATAATCAAATTTTAATTTAGGAAATACTCTTTGTAAATCATTTTTAAAAGTTTTTTGTGATTCAACCTTTTTTAAATCTTTTGGGAAATATGGATCTAAAATAGTTATTTTTATTTCTTTTTCTTCAGAAAATTTTACCAATTCATTAGTTAAATCACTTCCACAAACTCTTTCTCAAAATTTTTCATATAAATATTTTCTCCTAAAGAATAAATTAAAAATATAATATGGTAACAAAATAATATTAACTATTTTTCATATTCCCCCTTCAAAATGGGGTAGGGGGGAATTTAAAATTTGCAATCAAATATAAATCCCAATTCAATCAATAGTTAAATAATCAGCTTTTTGTAAAATATCTTTGAATTCCTTATCTTTTAAAGTATTTAAAAGAATTTCTGGATTTGGAGTAAATACAATTTCTGCCTTATCTCAATGTAAAATCTGATTTTTTAAATTGTTCAAAAAATCTTTATATTTTAATTTAGAGAGCTTTATTCAAAAAATTTGCATATTTATTTTTAATTTTTAATATTGTATTAATTATATCTAGATTATATAAAATGCAAAAACTAAAAAATACAATAGTGCCCCTTGAGGGTAAAAAAATAGCAATAATATGTGACTGGATAAAAGATTGGTGAGGAGCTGAACAAGTTTTAGCTAATTTTATAGAATTTTTTCCTGAAGCAGATATTTTTACAAGTGTATTTTTTCAAGATAATAATCCTATTTTTTCAGGAAAAAAAATCACAACTAGTTTTATTCAAAAAATACCCATTTTAAATAAATCCCATAAATTAGCCTTAAATTTAAGGCCATTAGCTTTTGAAAGCTTTGATCTTAGTTCTTATGATATAGTTATAAGCTCAAGTTCTGCAGAAAGTAAATGAGTTATAACTAAACCTGAAACCTTACACATTGTTTATTGCCATACTCCAACAAGATATTTTTGGAGTCACTATCATGAATATCTAAATATGATGGAATTTGGTGGAATTCTAAATTTTATATGAAAAAAATTGGCTCCAAAAATAATTCATTCTCTTAGACAATGGGATTTTTTAGCTGCACAAAGAGCTAATTTTTTTATAGCAAATTCAAAAAATACAGCTTCAAGAATAAGTAAATATTATGATAGAAAATCAAAAGTTATTTATCCTCCTGTTAATATCTCAGAATTTAAACTAGAAGAAAATAAAGATGATTTTTATCTATATGTATGAAGATGTATTCCCTATAAAAAATTTGATTTAATAGTTGATGCTTTTAATCAAAACTGAAAAAAAATTATTTTAGTTACAAATACTGATAATAAATTATATAAAAAATTAAAAGCAAAATCAAAGTCAAATATTACTTGGAAATTAAATATTTCTAGAAAAGAAACTACTAAATTATTTGAAAAAGCAAAAGCTTTTTTATTTCCAGTAGAAGAAGATTTTTGAATTGTTCCACTTGAAGCTCAAGCTAGTTGAACTCCTGTAATAGCACTTAAAAAATGATGAGTTTTAGAAACAGTTATAGATAAAAAAACTTGAATATTTTTTGAGAAACAAACTATAAATTCTTTAAATAAAGCAATAAAAGATTTTGAAAAACTAAAATTTGATTATAAAAATATCAGAAAACATGCACAAAACTTTAATAAAAAAATATTTAAAGAAAATATACTAAATTTTATAATAGAAAAACTAGAAAATAAATAAGAGCAAACTAATATAAAGTTTGCTCTTATTTAAAATTTTTATTTAAAATCAAAGTCCTATCTATTCTCTGATCACTATCATAACAATTATATTGTTTGTAATATTTTAATAAAAAACTAAAGTATTTTTTTACTCAATCATATGATAAATCCAATTTTTTTATTGGACTTTTCAATATATAATCAAAATATTTATAATCTTTTATTTTTGAATAATTAAAATCTGATAAATCATTAATTGAACTTTTTCAAGTTCAATCTAAATTAATACTATATTTTTTTCTATCCCAAAAATCATTTATCTCTAATTTTTTAGATGAAGAATTATACTTTATTCAAGTAGGATAGTTAAAATCACTTGAAATTATTTTTAAAGTATTATCATTTCTAGTTAGTAAATCATCATCTCAATTTACAAAAAATGGAAAATATTTAGAAAAAGTACTAGAACCTGATAAAGTTAATTTTAAATAATAATTTTGATTTTTAGAAAAATCAGTTCAATCAAAATTAACTGATGTTGAAATTTTTATATTGGTTCAAGAAGAAATATTTTGATAAGAAGAAGTCTTATATTTTTTTAAAGTACCAGTAGAAGAATTACAATTTTGAATTTCTTCTTTTACTATATTTCAAGATTCTTCATAATATTTTGTATAATTACTAGAACAAGTTTTATTAGATTGAGTAGAAAAATTATTAGAAAAATTAGTTAACCAATAGGTCAAGGTATCATTTGCTCAAGTCAAATAATCAGGAGTCTTTTTCAATATTCAATTTAAAGTAAACTGAGAAGTACTATCTGGTTTAGTAATATCTGTTATTCAAGTAAATATTTTAATAGAAAAATTTTTTAAATTATTTATATTTTTATTTATTCTAAAATCTAAATTAAGTTTTCTAGAAGTTGATTTTGAAGAATATTCTAAAATCTCTCATCTTCATGAATTTGCTATAAATAATACATTAGATCAAGATAAACTTAATCAAGTAGGCTCTTTTAATCAATCCTTACTATCAAGTAATTTAAAAACCTTTTTATAATCTGAAGAAGAATTATCATTATTGTATACCAAAATTCTATTATTCCCTGTATCAGCTATATAAAGAAGTTTTTTTGTAGAATCATAAGCTAATCAAGTTGGATTATTTAAATAAGTTCAAGTTCAGGTATTTCATATTTTTCTTCAAAAAATTCATTTTTTCCCTACTAATATTTTTAAGCTATTATCAGTAATTATATGTGTTCTATAAAAAGATTTAAAATTTCAAGATTTTCAAGATAAAGTATCAATAAAACCATTATTTTTAAAAATATCTTCTCATATTTCCTCAAAAGGTAAAAAATTTTTTACAACTATATGTTTTGTAATAGTACTATCAACTCAAGCTCAAGTACAATAATATCAATCTCTATTTTCTTCTCATATAAAAGATACTCAAATACTATCAAAAGATTTATTTACTTTTAATAAAGCTGAAGTTGAAGTTATTATTTTAGGTTCTAATCTTGTATCTATTCTAGAAAATAATCATAACATTTCTTTGGAAAAATCTCTAAAATCAGCTGTATTTTTTATTACTTTATCTTGTAAAACAATATTATTTATTCATCAACTAACAAAAACTCAAACTCAAGCCATAAGAATCATGGAAATAGTAATTCATACTATAAGTTCAACTAAAGAAAATGCTTTATATTTTTTCATAATTATTTTAAAATTAAAATCCATTTATCAATAACTCCTCTTGGTAAAACATTATTTTTTGAAATAAGTTCAATATCATCTAATAAATCATCCATAAATTTATTATCTAGATTTAATTCTCAATTTTTTATAAGATTAATTATTGCATACAAAAAACTAATATACTCTTGTTTTTCCAATTTATTTTTATAAAAATATGATATCAAATTCAAATTATTTTCAAATAAATATCATTTTAACATATCTATATAAAAATTATTATTACTTTCTTGTAATTTCAATCATAAATCTATAATTTGTACTCTAGATAAAATTGTATCCAATACTTGTGCTTCTCAAGAATTAGTTAAAAAAATTATATTTTGTTTTCATGGTTCTTCAAATTGTTTTAAACTACTATTAGCTGCCTGAAGTGTAAATCTTGAAATATTTTCAATTATAAATATTTGAATTCAATATGGATTTGATACATTCATTTTTGATAAAAATTCTTTTATTTGAGAAATTTTTATTGATTCTCAATCATCTTTTAAACTAAAAATATTTATTTTAGGAATAGATAATTTTTCTAATAATTCTAAAGCAAAAGAATAAACTTTTGAATTTAATAATTCTGTATTTTCAGATACAAACAAAAAAGGAGATAAACTTTCCCCTAATTCTATTTTTTTTAAAACTTTATTTTCTATATTATTTAACATCTTTTTCTACCATATTAAATAAATCATCTACATAAGCTCACATTTCATCAACAACTTCTTGTTGTGTTTTTCAACTAAAATCATCTATACTTCAACTATCTTCTTTATCTTTTACAATAACAATATCTTTTTCTCAAGTAGAATCTGAAGTATTTATAGCATCTATAGTTCAAGTAGATTCTAATACTCATGTTAAAACTCATTTATCAACATTAGTAACAATTCAAGTATTAGTTTTTCAAGTATTTACTTCTATTTCTGATCAAGTAGAAATATCTCAAGTATTAGTCTTTTGGTTAATTGTCTGACTTTGACAAGAAGATAATCATAATATGATAAATAAAAATACTAGTTTTTTCATATAAAAAAATTATTTAAATATTTATATTATAATATAAATATTTAAATAATTTTCAAATAATTAATGATTTTTTTTATAATTAATTAAATCTTCTACCAATTTTCATGGATCATCCATATTGATTCAAAATAAACCAGCCATAATTATATCTCTATAATTTCATCTATATTCTTCTATAGTTTTTTCTGGATATTCTATATTTTTTTCTCAATCTAACATGTATTTATTATAATTAATAATATTTATTTTTATAAATTATACTATATATAATAAAAAAAGTCAAAAAACATTTGATTAAAATTAGATAAATATATATAATAATCTAGCAATTTTTTAAAAGTTAAATACAAAATATTATAATTGTATTTTTAATCTTTTAAAAAATTAGCTTATTTATGGAGGTGACTAATGTCACAAAATTTTACTGCAGAAACTCTTCAAGCAAAGGTTGTTCCTCAAATAATGGAACTTTCATCAGAATTTAAAAATAAAGCTCTTCTTTTTGAAAAAAATCACAAAAGATTACAACAATTGAAAAGCTTTAGAAGTTTAAGTTTTGATGAAGCAAAAGAAAAAGCTTTGCTTTTTCAAGAAAATCTTAAACTTAAAGAATATCTGCAAAAGCATATACAGCAATATAAAAAAAATAGACAAGAATGGGTTTTTGAACACATTGAATCTAAAAAAGCTTGTTATGCTTAATATTTTGGCCACAATTGTGGCCTTTTCTTTTGCTCTAAAAAAATAAAGATTAGCACCAAAAATAAAAAAGTGCTAAAAAAGTTTTGACTTTAAAAAAAAAATTAATATACTATATACAAGTCAATAAAAAATGACTATTGAAATAAAATTAAAATATATTAAATCTTAACTATAAAAACTATGGGAAAAATAATTTGAATAGATTTAGGTACAACAAATAGTTGTGTTGCTGTAATGGAATGAGGTGAACCAAAAGTTATTCCAAATGCAGAATGAAATAGAACTACTCCTTCAGTTGTAGCTAAGACAAAAGATGGAAGTATTATTGTTGGTACTCCTGCAAAAAGACAACAAATAACAAATCCTGCTGAAACTATTTATTCAGCTAAAAGATTTATTGGTAGAAAATATGATGAAGTAAAAGATGAAATTAAAAATGTTCCTTTTGAAGTTGTAAAAGGTAAAAATGGAGAAGCTTTAATAAAGTTTGATGGTAAAGAAGTTAGACCAGAAGAAATTTCAGCTCATGTTTTAATGAAACTTAAAGAAGATGCTGAAAAATTCTTAGGACAAAAAGTTTCTGAAGCAGTTATTACTGTTCCTGCATATTTTAATGATGATCAAAGACAAGCTACAATAAATGCTGGTAAAATAGCAGGACTTGAAGTAAAAAGAATTGTAAATGAACCAACTGCTGCAGCTCTAGCTTATGGTGCAAATAAAGGTAAAAATGAAAAAATTGCAGTATTTGACCTTGGTTGAGGTACTTTTGATGTATCAATTTTAGAACTATCTGAAGAAGGTACTTTTGAAGTATTATCTACAAACTGAGATACTCATTTAGGTTGAGATGATTTTGATAAAAGATTAGTTGATTATATTATTGATGAATTCAAAAAACAAGAAGCAATTGATTTATATCAAGATCCTATGGCTCTTCAAAGAGTAAGAGATGAAGCTGAAAAATGTAAAAAAGAATTATCAGCAACAACTAGTTATGATGTAAATCTACCATATATAACAGTTGCAAATGGAGTTCCAAAAAACTTAATGATGACTATTACTAGAGCTAAATTTGAAGAATTAACTTCTGATCTAGTAGAAAAATCAATTGAACCTTGTAAAAAAGCATTAGAAGATGCTGGACTTTCTACAAGTGATTTAAATGAAGTAATATTAGTTGGTGGTTCTACTAGAATTCCTCTTGTACAAAAAAAAGTTGAAGAATTCTTTGGTAAAAAACCAAATGCTTCAGTTAATCCTGATGAAGCAGTTGCTCTATGAGCAGCTATACAAGCAGGTATTATCTGAGGTGATGTAACTGATGTATTATTACTTGATGTAACTCCATTATCTCTTGCAATTGAAACAATGTGAGGAGTTGCTACAAAAATGATTCCTAGAAATACTACAATTCCTGCTTCTAAAACAGAGGTGTTCTCTACTGCTGTAGACAATCAACCAGAAGTTGAAATTCATGTAGTTCAATGAGAAAGAGAAATGGCAGCTGACAATAAATCTCTAGGTAGATTTAAACTTGATGGTATAGCTCCAGCTCCAAGATGAGTTCCTCAAATTGAAGTTACTTTTGATATAGATGCAAATGGTGTTCTTACTGTAAAAGCAAAAGATAAAGCTACAGGTAAAGAACAACATATTACAATTCAAGGTTCTACTTGAATGGATGAAGCTGAAGTTGAAAAATTAGTAAAAGAAGCTGAAGCAAAAAAAGAAGAAGATAAAAAGAAAAAAGAAGCAATAGAAGCTAGAAATATGGCTGATTCTACAAGTTATCAAGCACAAAAAATGATTGATGATAATAAAGATAAAATAGAAGAAGCTGATAAAAAAGAACTAGAAGAAAAAATAGCAAATCTTAAAAAAGCTATGGAAAATCCTGATTCTACAAAAGATGATTTAGAATGACCAACAAAAGAACTTAATGATTCTATGATGAAAATAGGACAAAAACTTCACCAAGCTTGAGCTAATCCAGCTGGAGAAGCCACTGAATCTAAAAAAGATAATGACTGAGTAGTTGATGCTGAAGATGCTGATGATAAAAAATAAAAGTAAAATAAAAAATATAGTGTAAAAATACACTATATTTTTTTTAAAATTATCTTACAAAACAAACTGATAAATTAACAAATGTAAGAGCCTCTGGTACAGATGAAGCATTAAAACTTACTCCACCAAAAATAATGACATTAGAAGAGGCAATTGACTATATTGGTAATGATGAATATGTAGAAATTACACCAGAAAATATAAGATTAAGAAAAAAATACTTAACTGAAACTGAAAGAAAAAGAAATAAGAAAGGTTAATATATAAAAAAGCATACTATTGAAGTATGTTTTTTTATATATTATCAAGATATATCAAAAACTAAACACAAAAAAGACCTCTAATTAATAAAGATTAGAGGTCTTTTTGATTATATATATGGTGGGTGATATAGGATTCGAACCTATGACCCCCTGCTTGTAAGGCAGATGCTCTCGCCAACTGAGCTAATCACCCTTTATTTTATATCTATGTAACTTTTGTTATCAAAACTTAATGGTACACGAGACAGGGCTCGAACCTGTGACCTTCGCCTTAGAAGGGCGCTGCTCTTCCAACTGAGCTACTCGTGCGAGTATGTCACAAATAGTAACAA
>Ga0256829_1001259_pt1 | contig 21405 bp, 21 predicted proteins | sample 131447metaG_FD_185979 | JGI IMG/M metagenome (GOLD analysis project Ga0256829, IMG submission 185979) | Hydrothermal vent microbial communities from Lau Basin, Pacific Ocean - 131-447 | ecosystem: Environmental > Aquatic > Marine > Hydrothermal vents | place: Pacific Ocean: Lau Basin | collected...
GTTTAGCCAAATAATCATCAGCTCCTGTTTTTAATCCGTTTATTTTGTCTTCAATATCGCCTTTAGCCGTAAGCATAATAACCGGCGTGCTTATATTTTTGTTTCTTAAGGTTTTTAAAATTTCAATACCACTTTTTTTTGGCAACATCCAGTCTAATATAATAATATCATATTGATTTATCGTTGCTAAATACTCTCCATCTTCTCCATTTTTAGCAATATCAATAATAAAACCTTCTTCTTTAAAATATTCTTTTAAAAGAGAAAGGATGTTTGTATCATCCTCTATAATTAAAATTTTCATTTTAGATTCCTAATTGTCATTTCCGTTATCATTTCCGTTGTCATTTTCGTTCTCATCTCCATTTCCTTCATTTTGATTATCATTTTTATCAATATTAGAAGTTAGAATTTGACCGTTTCCTGCATCTACATATACATCTGTAGTTTTATTGTTACTAAAAATTTCTGTTTTATATACTAAATTTCCATCTATATTTTCGAGTTTTACACCGGTTATTTTACCATTAAAATTAGATTTAACTTTTTTAATTACATAAGCAACACCTATTTTGGCATCTTGTTTTTCCATTATTTCTGAATTTGGAACTTGAATAGAGCTTTTTATAACTACATCTCTTCCATTGTCGTCATTTGTTTCAAGATCACCAGCCATAGCTACACTTCCAACTAAACCTAATATTACCATACCTTTAACGAAATACGAATTTCTTTTCATAACAGCTCCTTTAATTTTTATTTGCAGTTGAATTATATTTTTTATAAATAAAACAAAAATGAAAAGATAATTTTTGCTGTTATTTTATGTAAAATATTATTTAAAATAAACTTTCATAATTTTTTCATTTTAAGTGCTTATAATTTTATTAAAATAAAAAGGAAAAACAATGCTTGAAATCATAATTAACTCTATTAAAGATATATTTGATAGAAAAATTTTATTTACTTCTTTGATTCCAATAATTATAGCTGCGATTTTTTGGGGAATAGTCTTTTTTATATTTCATTCTCAAATTAACGGATTTTTTGTTTATATAACAAATCATATCCCGTTTATTTCAGGGACTGATTGGATTAAAAATATTATTGAAGCTATTGGCGGAATTTTTATTTATTATCAGCTTTTGATTTTAACTTCTACAATGATAGCAGGAATCATTGCAGATAAAATAGTGGATAGAGTAAATGAAAAATATTATCATTTAAAAAAAGAAGGTTTTGGAAGTTTTATAGGTGCTCTTGGAATAACTTTAAAATATAATCTTATTTTTATAGTTTTATTTATTATTTTTTTACCTGCTATGTTTGTACCGGGATTAAATATTTTTGTTAATATTATTTTATGGGTTATTTTGATTAAAAATCCTATCTTTTACGATTCTGTTGCAATGTATACCTCCAAAGAAGAGTATCAAATACTTAAAAATAAAAACAAAACTACTACTTTAGTAATTGCTATATTAGGTGCTATATTTTTTTTAATTCCTGTTTTAGGTGTTTTTGTATATATTGCTCAACTTTTGCTTTTTACTCATTATAATTTAAGAAGATTAAAAGAATTAAGAAATAACGCATAAGGTTTTTAAATGAAAAAAATTATTAAAATTGTAATTTCATTATTTTATATATTAATTATTCTTGTTTTAATGTGGCTGAATATTATAAGATACGGCGGAAATTTTCACCGTGTAGCTCCCGGAGTTTACAGAAGTGCTCAGCTTTATTCTTATAATATGTCACATTTTTATAAAAAATACAATTTTAAAACAATTTTGAATTTAAGAGGTGCTCATTTGGATAAAACTTGGTATGTTTATGAAAGAAATTTTTGTAAAGAACATAATATTAGATTAATTGATTTTGGAATAAGCGATAAAGAAATTCAATCTATACAAAAAATGAAACAAATTATAAAGATAATAAAAAATGCCAAAAAGCCTATTTTAATTCACTGTAAAAGCGGAGCTGACAGAACAGGCCTTGCAACATCTTTATATCTTTATTCAATAAAAGATAAAAATTATTCTAATATGTTAAGTTTGAAATACGGTCATTTCCCATATTTAGGCTCTCCTACAAAAGCAATGGATATAAGTTTAAAAAAATTTATAAAAGCTCAATCTCAACCTTAGTTCCTTTATTATAGATAGAATCTATTTTTATTTTTGAATCCAATAAATTTACAATATTTTCAACAATGGAAAGCCCAAGTCCAAAGCCTTTTTGAGATTTTTCTATTCTATAAAATCTTTTTGTTATTTTATTTAATTTATCTTTTTCAATCCCTATTCCTTCATCTTCAATGATAAAATGAATGCTTTTATTTTTAAAAAGAGAAATATAAATATTTTTATTATTTAGAGTATATTTAATGGCATTGTCTATTAGATTTGAAAAAACAATAAAAATAATTTTTTCATTTGTTAAATATTCAACAGGTTCTAATTTTTTTATATTTATTTTTATGTTTTTTTCTTTTGCAAAATTAGAATAATTTTCAATTACCTGAAGTAAAATTTCATCTAAATTTACTTTTTTAAAACTTTTTTGGATATTTATTTTTGAAAATTCCACAAGCAAAAGAAGTGAATTTATAATATTTTCTATTTTTTTAATCTCTTCAAGGGCTTTTGAAAGAGTTTTTTTGTAATAATCTATATTTCTCTCTTTTCTAAGTGCGAGTGAAATTTCCCCTTTTAAAACAGTTAAAGGTGTTCTTAGTTCGTGTGATACATTTGAATTAAATTCTTCTATTTTTTGAATTCCATCTTGAAGTCTTCCTATCATTTTATTAAATTCTATCGTAAGCTCTTTTAGTTCGTCATTATTTTTTGGAAGTGAAATTTTTGAAGAAAAATTATTAATAGAAATATTTTTAGCGGTTTTTGTTATGGCTTTTATTTGAAAAAGAATTTTATTTATAAGTAAATTTGCTAAAGTTAAAAGACTTACAAATAAAACAGCTTCTAAAATAATCATAATTGTAACAATATGTTCTATTTTGTCAATTATATCTTTTTTATAAACAATAATTTTTTCTTGTTTTTGAGGAATATTTAAAGTATATATAGCATTTATATACTCACCGTCTTCGAATGTTTGAAATATTTTTGAAGATAGATTTTTTAAATTATTTTTTCCTTTTTTTAAAATAAGCTTATTATTTTTATAAATTTCTATTTCATAATTGGGATAATTTTTTATTAAATTTAGATTATGTTTTAGATTAATAGCAATATTAAAGAGTTTTTCTTTTATTTTGTAATTAATATTTGAATTTAAAATATTATAAAATAAAAAGCTGAAAATCACTAAAAGAATTAAAAGAATTCCTCCAAACCAAAAAAGAAGTTTTAGTTTTAGAGAATTAAATTTCAAGTTTATATCCTATTTTTCTTATATTTGAAATAAATTTTTTCCCGATTTTTTTTCTTAAATTATACATTGTAACAGCAATTACATTACTGTTTATATATTCTGTATCTTTCCATAAATATTCCTTAATCATATCATTTGATAAAACCTGATTTTTATGTTTAATCATAAAAAGTAAAAGCTCATACTCTTTATTATTTAACTTAATAATTTTATCTTCTTTTTTAATTTCTTTTGATTCTATATCTATTTCTAAATCTTGAATTTTTATAATATTTTTCCCACTGTTTAGACTTCTTCTGTAAAGTGCTTCAATTCTTAAAAGCAACTCTTCAAATTCAAATGGTTTAACAAGATAATCATCCGCCCCGCTTTTAAAACTTTCTATTTTATCATTCAGAGTCCCTTTTGCGGTAAGCATTAAAATAGGAATGCTTTTTTCTTTTCTTATTGATTTTATAACCCCAATTCCATTTTTATCAGGAAGCATCCAATCTATAATAATCACGTCATAAATATTTTCAAGCGCTTTATATTCCCCTATTTCTCCATTTTCAGCCGTGTCTACATTAAAATCTTCCTCTTCAAGTCCTCTTTTTAAAAATGATAAAATATCTTCATCATCTTCAATTATCAAAAGATTCATTTTTTGCCTTTTGATATTTATAATAAATAAAAATAATAATTCCTAAAATCACTATCGTAGCAACAGTTATTTCTTTTAGATATTTATGTATAAGCTCTTGATTTTGACCTATAAAATATCCAAGTCCTACTAAAACCAAAATCCAAATTAAACTTCCAAGTCCTGTAAAAAATGTAAAAATAACTCCATTCATTTTAGCAAGTCCTGCCGGAAAAGAAATATATTGTCTAACCCCCGGAATCAACCTTCCACTAAAAGTTGAAATATGTCCGTGTTTTTCGAAAAATTTATCTAATTTATTAAGTTTTTTATCAGAAATAAATTTTTCTAAAAAATTTCTCCCAAACTTACTAGCCAAAACATAATTGAACCAGGCTCCGGTAATACTTCCAAGAAGTCCACTTATAATTATTAAAAACAGATTCATTTCTCCTTGATATGCAAGATATCCCGCCGGTATCATTATAACTTCACTTGGAAACGGGAAAAAACTACTCTCTAAAAACATCAATAAAAAAATACCGATATATCCCCACTGCCCTATTGTATCTACTAAAAAATGAACTATACTTTCCATAAATCACTCCAAAAATTAATAAATTTTTTCTTAAAATCTTTAAATGCTAATAAAATTTTTTCTTTTAATAACCTAAATTTCTTTTTTAATTTTAAAAATAATGGATTTTTTTCTATTTTTTCATATAAAAAAGCTCCAAACCGTATTATTTTATATTTTAAAAGTCTTTCTTTATTTCTTTTGAATATATCTATACTTGGAATATAAATCACTATTTTTAAAATATAAAAAAATATTCCGGATATTAAAAAACCTTTTGCAAACAAAAACACTCCTACAGTAGCTGAGGTTTCAGCTAAAATAACAATAAAAACAAAAGAAAAAAGCAAAATAAAATCATTACTTTTTTCAATATATAGCATAATTTTTTCATAAAAATCAAAACTTTTTATAAATATAAGCAGTTTTTTTGCACTTTTTATTACTATTTCTTCAAAAATAAAATATAAAAAGAAAAAGAGATATTCTAAAAATTTTTTAATTTGTCTGATGTTTTATCCTTAAAAGTTTATTCCAAATCTTTAGAATAAAATTATTTAATTTTTGAAGTGGATTTTTTAGTAAAATAATAATTATAACAGCTGTTATGCTAACTATAATTGAACCTAAAATATCAAAAGGCCAATGCACTCCCACATAAATTCTTGCAATTCCACACCACAATGCCAAAATAGTTAAAACAATTCCTAAAATTCTTGTTGATTTAAATGTTAAAAGCATTAAGGCAATACTCATAGTAAATGTTGTATGGTCTGATGGAAAAGAATTTCCCGGTTTATGATGAATAAGCATAGTGCCTAAATGCTCCATAAACGGACGGGGATGAAAATAAACAAGTCCTATAATACCGTTAATTAAAACACCTAATGTAGTTGCATAACCTGCGAAAAGAGCTTCGTTTTTTCTGTTACTAAACCATAAATAAAAAAGAAAAATTATAAATATATAAGGCATTGCTTTTGCTGCTGCTATCATTGTTAAATCTAAAATATGATTTTTCCCTGCAAATGAATTAATAAATAAAAAAATTTCTTTGTTCAAAATAATCCTTTTTTATGTAATTTTAATGAAAAAAATGAAAAAATTATGAAATTAAACATTGTAACCTAATTTTCTTGCTATATTTTTAATGTTTTCTAATCTTTTTTCAACAGGCGGATGTGACGCAAATACTTCTCCTAAAAATCCAACAATTCCAAAGGCTTTCATATCTTGTGGAAGTGCAACTTTGTCTTTTGGAATTTGTCCTAGTTTTGCCAAGGCATAATAAATTCCCTCAGGTCCGTTTATTTCAACTGCACCGCTATCTGCTTTATATTCTCTATATCTGCTAAACCACATTGCAAGCATAGTTGCAAAAACAGATAAAACCATTTCTAACGCAAATGAAATAGCTATATAAGCAAACGGATTTGGCTCACCTTCATCATTTTTCGGTGCAATGATATTGGCTATTATTCTTGAAATAAAAAACACAAGAGCATTTAATACGCCCTGAACCAAAGTCATTGTAATCATATCACCGTGTCTTATATGGTTAATTTCGTGGGCTAATACCCCTTCTATTTCTTTTGTATCCATCATATCAAATAGACTCGTAGAAACTGCTACTAGAGCATTGCTTTTACTAGGTCCTGTTGCAAATGCATTTGGAGGTCCGTCAAACACTCCGACTTCTGGCATAGGAATACCTGCTTTCCCAGCAAGTTTAGCCACTGTATTTACAAGCCATATTTCAGCTTCACTTGAAGGATTTTCAATAACTCTAACTCCCATAGATTTTTTAGCCATCCATTTTGAAAGTAAAAGAGAAATAAAACTTCCGCTAAATCCTATAATGACTGCAATAATTGCAAGCCCTGTAACACTGCTTCCGTCAATTCTTACATGAAAAATAAGTTCTATTAAAAATAGTGATAAATAAATTGAAGCCATTACAGCCACATTCATCAAAATAAGCATTAAAATTGCCATTTTTTACCTCCGTTTTTTTTAGTTCAATTATATCAGGTTTTATTAAATTTGTTAATTAGTATATTTGTTATTGGTTTATTTGTAAAATAAGAAGTTTTAAGCAAAAGGTTTTTAATGTCCATTATTACTTAAAATTTATAACTTCTTATCTTTTTCCTCTCTTCTTTCCCCTATTTCCCCATTCACTCATATACCCATTAACCCATCCACTCATCTGCTTTTTCTTATCATTAAATAATAAATAGTAATAACCGGAAGAGTAACATTTAACACAGTAACTATTATCATTAATATGCCAATATTGGAATAATCCATAGGCACAATTACTTTTCCGTTTTGAATAACTTCTCTTGAAACAGGAAAAATTTCATTTAGATATTTTGTAAGAAGCCCTCCGGCTGTTAAAGCAAGATTCATTAAACTTGCCATTAATGCAAACCATGTTGCCCTTTTGCCCTCAGGTGCGTAAATTGCTATAAGAGTGAGTAACGGTATCATACTAAGCTGGGCAAAAGGAGATTCTACAGCCGTATCAATAAGAGCAACTGTTTTTGGGGAAAATCCAAGGCTTTGTGGAATATTATAATAAAGTCCTATAATTGGTAAAAATAAAACTGTAGTTACAATGGTTAGCCACAAAAGTGTCCAGTGAGCCGGTTTTTTGGCTATAAAATCACTAAACAGCCACATTCCAAGAATTGAAAGTATCGCACCTATTTGAGAGAGTGTTCCAAAAAAAGCCTTATCAAAATGTAAAACATCAATTTCCCACCAACTAAGTCCAGGACCCACACTTGGCATTGCCCGATATACAAAAATAACAATAGCCGTTTTAATAATAAAGCTTTTTATTTTTACATCTATATCTTTTAAAACAAGTCCTAACATATAAATAATAACACTAATACTTACTAAAAACACTATTTCTTGGGAATATTTAAAAATAAAACCTAAAATTTCATTGTGCCACTCTTGATATTGACCGTATCCCATTAAAACTACAAAAACGGCAAACGCAATACCCCCGCATAAAATTTTGCAGTTTATAGGACTTGGCTTTGCCACATCAAGTTTTACTATACTAACACCGGTTATTGAGATTAAAGGTATTATGACTCCTATTTTAAACATTGTTTCATAAGAAAAAATTTGGGCCAGCCATCCGCTAAGTCCTGCTACTAAAACTCCTGCTAGTGAAATAGCCAGTCTTCCTAAAATTTGAACATAGGCAAGTTCTTCTTCCACTATCTCTTTTGGTTGGTTTCTGTCAACTACTTCTGTACTCATTGTATCGGCAACAACATCCTGAAGTACAAATCCTATAACGCTAAGAAGTGCTGAGATAATATAAACATTTTCTTTACTTGCAAATTTTGCCCAATGATAATTTCCGGCAAGCCCAATAAGCAAAATCATTCCCATAGCAATAAGCCCCGCTCCAATATAAATATAAACCCTTCTTTGAGAACCTAGAATCGGTACACTATCAACAAGTTGTCCAAAAACCATCTTTATTGTCCAAGGGATACTAAGCCAAACTCCAAGAGAGACTAAAGCCGTGGCGGAGAGATTTAAGTCTTCTTTTACCCAAAATGTTTCAGCAACTCCCGTAATCCCACTTGCTCCATAAGCGAAATAGACCATAAGAAGTGGCAGATATCTAAGCTTAAAATGTCTAATCGGATTAAAAAGTGAATTTTTAATTGCTTCAGTCATTTAAAGCCTTTATACCTTTATATGCTGTATTTATCATTTTGTCTATTTCATCTGTTTTTATTATATAAGGGGGCATAAAATATATTACATTACCAAGAGGTCTTAATAAAACTCCGTTTTTAAGTCCATATTCATACACTTTTAACCCTTTTCTCTCTTGCCAGGGGTAATCTATCATTTCAATAGCCGTTATCATTCCCGTTTGTCTTATCTCTTTTACATTAGGTAAATTTTTAAATTTTTGAATATTTTCCCAAATATATTTACTTGTTTTTTTATTATTTTCAATAACATTTTCATTTTCAAAAATATCAAGAGTAGCATTAGCCGCTGCAATTCCAAGAGGATTAGCCGTATAAGAGTGTGAATGTAAAAACGCTTTTAATTCTTCATAATCACAATAAAAGGCTGAATAAATTTCATTAGTTGTTAAAACCACACTTAAAGGTAAATACCCTCCTGTTAAACCTTTACTAAGAAGCATAAAATCTGGTTTGATTTCAGCCTGTTCGCACGCAAACATTGTTCCACTTCTTCCAAATCCAACGGCTATTTCATCCGTTATTAAATGTATATCAAATTCATTACAAAGTTTTCTAAGACCTTTTACAAATAAGGGTGAGTGCATTTTCATATATCCAGCACACTGAATCAATGGCTCAATTATTAAAGCACTTACATTTTTATGATATTTTTTAAATATTTCTCTTGCTTTTTTTAGTGCTTTTTTTGTTTCTTCCTCACTTTTATTTTTTGGAATTGGAATAATTATATTTTTTATAAGTATTTCTTTATATGTATCTTTATAAAGTCCCACATCCCCTACACTTAAGGCTCCAATAGTCTCTCCGTGATAAGAATTTTGTAAACTGAAAAAAACAGGTTTAACTTGATTTTTGTTTTTCCAGTAATGAAAACTCATTTTTATAGCAATTTCAACTGCGCTGCTTCCGTTATCCGCATAAAACACTTTATTAAACTCTGTCAGTTCGCAAAGCCTTTTACTAAGATTTACAGCACCTTCGTGCGTAAATCCTGCAAAAATTACATGCTCTAATATCTCAAGCTGTTCTTTTATTTTTGAATTTATATATTCATTAGAGTGTCCAAAAATATTTACCCACCAACTGCTTATGGCATCAATAAATCTATTTCCTTCAAAATCTTCAAGATAAATGCCTTTAGCTTTTTTGATAGGAATAACAGGTAAAAATTCATGATCTTTCATCTGAGTGCACGGATGCCAGTTATATTTTAGGTCAATTTCCATAATTTCTTGATTTTTCATTGAAAATACCTTTATTGTGATGATTTTTTTTATTATAATATCAAAAGAATTCCGAATTTATGGGAAATATGACATAAAAATGACAAAAGAGGTTTTAAATGATTGAATGGATGCAAACACATAGAAGATGGCTGGTAATTACAATTTGGGTTGCGACAATTGCTTTTATAGGTGCTGGATTTGTAGGATGGGGAGAGTTTAAATTAGGGCAAAAAAGTTCTGTTATAGCTGAGGTAAAAAATACTCCGGTGACAATAAAAGATGTTCAAAACACTTATCAAAAGATTTATCAGTTTTATAACGAGCAAATGGGCGGAAAACTTGATGAAGCAACCGCCAAAAAAATGGGGCTTCAAGATATTGCCTTACAACAAGCTATTCAAGATGCAATTTTAAGACAATATGCAAAAGATTTGGGGCTTTGCGTAACAGATGATGATATTGCTAAAAAAATTTTAGAAATTTTTGGCTCAAAACAAAAATACCAACTTTATTTAAGAAATATGGGAATGAAACCAAAAGATTTTGAAGAAAATTTAAAAAAACAAATTTTAATTACAAAATTATTTAAAGTATTAAATATAAAGCCTTCAAATAGTTTACTTTTAAGTACAGCTTCAGCTTTATTTAATGCAGATAATATAGAAATAAAAATTTTAAAAAGAGCAAATGTAAAAGTTACTTTATCTCAGGATGAAATTAAAAAATTTTGGGAAAAACACAAAAATCAATTTTTAACAACTAAAAAATATAAAATAGCTATTGTAAATATTCCACTTAAAACAAATGCAACTCTAAATGAATTAAAAAATTTTTATAATGAAAATAAATTAAACTACAAAAATGTAAAAGGTGAAATACTGTCCTTTAAAGAAGCTTTAAACAAAATAAAAACAAATTATGCAGCTGAAAACTTAAAGAAAAAAGCAATATTTGCTTATAAGAAATTAAAAGCGAATAAAGAAAACTTCAAAATCATCACAATAAAAGATAAAAATGATTATATTCCGGCTGATAAAATGAAAATTCTTATCAGTAACGGAATATTAAAACCTTTTATTTATAAAAATTCTTATATAACGGCAAAACTTCTTGAAGAAATAAAACCAAAGCCTCTTTCGTTTGAAAAAGCCAAAGCTTATGTTGTAGATGAACTTTTAAATATAAAAGGGAATCAGGCTCTAAAAAATTTATCTAAAGAAGAATATAAAACATTTAAAGGCAAAAAAACAGGATTTATTACAAAATATGATATTAATAAATTAAAAAATCTTTCTCCTGAAATGGCAGCTCAATTTTTACAACAGCTTTTTATTTCTCAAAATCCAAACTATTATATTCTCATTCCTGCCAATAACCCTACAATTTCAGTTCTTTACAGGATTAAGGAACAAAAATTGCTTGATAAAAAAGAGTATGAAAAAAATAAAAAACTTGTATTTGCAAGTATTAAATCGACTCTTGGGGAAGAATTATTGCAAAATTTACTTACTAATTTAGAGCAGACTTATAAAATTAAACAATATATAAAACTTAAATAAGGAAAAGCCATTGAGAACTATTTTAGCAATTGATATAGGAAGTGCAAAAACAGCTGCGGTAATAGCTAATTATGATAAAGATAGTTTTGATCTTTCTATAAGCGGTGTAGGTATTGCTCATTCAAAAGGTATAAAACGAGGAACTATTGTAAATATAGACCATGCTGCAAAATCTATAAAACAAGCTTACTTAGATGCAAAAAGAATAGCTGGAGTTGATACTAATAAAGCGATTATTTCTATATCTACAAGTTATACAAAAAGTATCATAAGTTTTGGAATAGTAAATATTCCGGGAAATGAAATAAAAATAAAAGAAGTCAATAGAGCCATTCAACTAGCACTTCATAATGCAAATATCCCCAAAGATTATACTGTTTTACAGGCAATTCCTTTTAATTTTAAGGTTGATGATTTAAGTGAAATAGAAGATCCTCTTGGAATGAGCGGAAGCAGACTTGAAGTAAGTGTGCATATTATAGCTATTCAAAAAAGCGGACTTGAAAATATTAAAAAGACAATTACCCAGGCAGGTTTAGAAATAGAAAATCTTGTAAGTTCTCCTTATGCAAGTGGACTTTCAATATTAAAAGAAGATGAAAAAGAATTAGGTGTTGCTTTAATAGATATAGGTGCAACTACATCTGACCTTGGAATTTTTACAAACAAATCTTTTAGATACACAAATACATTAGGGGTTGGAAGTCATCACATAACAAATGACCTATCAATTGCACTTCATACCCCTATTACAGATGCGGAACTTATAAAACTAAATTTTGAAAAACTTGTCAAAAATGAAGAAGAATTGATTGATATTTCAGTAATAGGAAATGAACAGGAAAAACAAAAAGCATCTCTTGAAGCTATTACTCAAATTATGTCTGCAAGAATTGAAGAAACATTTTTATTATTAAAAAAAGAGATTGAAGATTCAAACCTTAAAAATAAAATAGGAACGGGTATAGTACTAACAGGAGGATTTACAAATTTCTATAATCTAAAAGAGATAGCCTCACAATTTTTTGAAGGACTTCCTGTTAGAGTTGGGATTCCAAAAGAAGTAGGAGGTTTATTTGAAAATTTAAAAATGCCTCAATATGCGTGTGTATTAGGTCTTATACTTTATGGAATAAGGGAAGGAATTAATTATGAAATTGATTCAAATAATAAATTTATAGCTAAAAAACTTGAACATGAAATAAAAAAAAGAGAATTACAATTAAATGAAGAAAGAGATGAAGAAGAAAAAATAAAAGAAAAAGAGGAAGTTACATCTATTATATCTAAAGAAGAAAAAACAGGAATTATACAAAAATTCAAAATATGGCTTGGTAATTTATTTTAAAAAGGAGAAAAAATGGAAGAATTATATAGCATAAACGAAACAAATGACGGACCAAAAATAAAAGTAATAGGTGTTGGCGGCGGTGGAAACAACATGATTAATTATATGGCCCAAAAAGGTGTAAAAGATGTTGAACTTATAGCTGCAAATACGGATACACAGGCTCTTAAAACAAGTAAAGCACACAAAAAAATTCAACTTGGAAAAGCTTTGACAAAAGGTTTGGGTGCTGGAATGAGACCAGAAATTGGAGCAAAAGCTGCAGAAGAGAGTTTTGAAGAAATAAAAGAAAGCTTGAGCGGAGCTGATTTGGTATTTATCTCAGCAGGTATGGGAGGAGGAACCGGAACAGGTGCTGCTTCTATTATTGCTAAAGCAGCAAAAGAAATAGGAGCTTTAACAATAGGAGTTGTTACAAAACCTTTTATGTTTGAAGGACCTAAAAGAAAAAAACTTGCAGAAACAGGAGCAAATGAACTTAAAAAAGAATCAAACTCAATAGTGGTTATTCCTAACGATAAAATTCTAACTATTATAGATAGAAAAATCGGAAGAAAAGAAGCCTTTTCCCTCGTTGATGATGTATTATTTAAAGCAGTAAGTGGTATTTCAAATATGGTTGTAAGTTATAGCGAAAATGATATAAATGTTGATTTTAACGACTTAAAAACAGTAATGTCACATCAAGGCTTAGCTTTAATGGGAGTTGGCGAAATGAAAGGTGAAAATGCAGCATTTGATGCCATTAAAACAGCAATTGAATCTCCTTTACTTGATAATATTTCAATTGACGGAGCAATGGGTGTACTTGTTCATTACACAATGCATGAAGATTATCCTCTTGTTGAAATTCAAGAAAGTATGGCTGTAATTCAAGAAAAAGCAGATGAGGATGCAGATATAATTTTTGGAACAACAACTGATAATTCTTTAGGAGAAGATGAAATAAAAGTAACTATAGTAGCAACTGGCTTTGAAAAACAAACAGCTGTAAATAAGACTGAGAATAAAGAAATTAAACAAAATTATATAAATAATATTCTAACAGGTAGAAAAGTCGTTGGAGGAGATATAGAACTTGATACGGACACTCTTGATATCCCTACATATCTTAGAAAAGCTAAAGATTGATTTTTAGCTTTTAATTTTTTAACTATTATTATTTAACTTAATATCAAAAAAATTGTGGATAAAATATAATCAGTCATAAATACAGCAATAGAAGCTATTACAACAGCTTTTGTTGTGCTTTGCCCTACTCCTTTAGCCCCTCCAGTTGTAAAATATCCTATATATGTTCCAATTGCACTAATTAAATATCCAAAGACTATTCCTTTTACAATACTTTGATTTATATCTTTAAATTCTGCAAAATGTCTTATATTGTCTAAATATTTATATTCATTTACACCCAAAGAAACAGTAGAAATAAAATAAGCGCTAAAATTAGCAACAGCATCAAAAAATAAGATTAAAAGAGGTAATGATATTATTGTAGCTAAAATTCTTGGAACTATTAAGTATTGTTTAGAATCAACTGCCATAACATCAAGAGCATCAATTTGTTCTGTTACTCTCATACTTCCAAGCTCAGCTGCATAATTACTTATTCCTCTACTTACAACCATTAAAGCTGCAAAAACAGGTCCTAACTCTTTTACTATTGATAAAAATATAGTATATCCCATAAAATCCTGCACACCGAATTTATGAAAGCCCTGATATAACTGAACAGCTTCTACAAGACCTGTAAAAAAAGAAGTCAAAAATATAACCCCAATACTGCCATATCCCATAAATTTAATCTGTTCTAAAAGTAATTTTATTCTATAAGGAGGCTTAAACAATAAAAAAAAGAGTTTAAACTGAAAAATTGTAAAATCTCCCAAAGTATAAATAAAATTTATTGTATTTTTACCTATGAAATATAAAAATTTAGATATCAATTCTAACCTTTTTTGATAAAATTATATCAAAGAATTTAAAAAGGATTAAAATGGCTGAAAAAAAAGAAAAAGAAACAGAGGAAAAAGAAGAGAAAAAAGAAGGTGGAAGCAAATTACTATTAATTGTTATAATTGTATTATTGCTTTTATTACTGATAATTGGTGGTTTAGTTGCTTATTTCTTACTTAGTTCAAATCCTAAAAAAAATCAGCAACAACCTACACAACAGCAAATAAAAAAGCATAAAGTAACTTCACTTACAAAAATGGGACCTATTTATCCGTTAGATCCTTTTACAGTAAATTTGGTCAGTTCAAATGCAGACAGATATTTAAAATGTAAAATAGATTTTGAGCTTGATTCTCAAGCCCTTCAAAAAGAGATTAATAAAAAATTACCTGCTATAAGAGACATGATTATTTCAATACTCTCTTCAAAATCAATAGAAGAAATTCAAACAGCACAAGGTAAACAAAAATTAAAAGATGAGATAAAAAGAAAAATAAATTCTATTTTGACCACAGGGGAAATTAGAAATGTATATTTTACGGAATTTGTAATTCAATGATAAAAGTAGGTATTGATATTGTAAATATTGATAGAATTAAAAAATTAATTAAAAAATTCGGATTAAAAAAGCTTAAATTTTTAAATGAAGATGAGTTTTATACAAATAAATCAGAAAGTATAGCAGGAATTTTTGCTACAAAAGAGGCCTTTTCTAAGGCTCTTGGCACAGGTATCGGAAAAGAATTTTCATTTAAAGATATATCTATTCTTAAAGACATTAAAGGAAAACCATTTATAAAAATAAACTCTTCCAAAATAAAAATAAAAAACTGTGATATTTCCATTTCTCATGACGGAGGTTTTGCGATAGCTGCGGTCATTGTTGAAATTTGATAATTTTGATATAATTTCACTTCAAGACCCCGTAGCTCAGCTGGATAGAGCATCACCCTGCGGAGGTGAAGGTCACGCGTTCGAATCGCGTCGGGGTTACCAAAATCAATTTAAAAATGAAAAATGAAAAATTTTAAATTTAAAGAAAATATTCTTAAAAACAAAATTTATACTCTTACTTTAATACACAAAGATACTCTATTTACCTCTAATGGAAAAGATTTTGATTTAGAAATTGCCAGGAAAAAAGCTTATGGGGAATTTTATGAAAGATTTTTGTGTAAAAATTTTTTTGAAGATTTTTTTATAGAAAATTTATATTATGATGCTAAAGTAACAAAATTTTTAAATAAAAGTCTTTATGAATTTTATGAAATAGAGAATTTACAAAAAGAGGATTTAATTGATTTTAATTCATCTAGTTTTGATATTTTATCTATTCCATTTGAAAGTAATAAAAAAGAAATTGTTTATTTTCCCGTAAATTTAATTCAAAATCTTTATGCTAGTAATGGTATGGCTTTTCATTTTGATAAAAAAAAGGCTCTTTTTAATGCTCTTTTTGAAGTAATGGAGAGATTTGTTAAATTTTTTGTTTTAAAAAACATTATCACTCTTCCTAAAATACATCATAAATACAACAGTGAATTTATTCAAATTTATGACGCTACACTTGAGGGTAAATATCCCGTTATGGCTGCTAGCTTTATTAAAGATGATAAAATAATTTTAACATTTGGAAGTGATTTTGATTTAGAAAAAGCAATAGAGAAAGCTTATTTAGAACTGTTTCAAGGAAGAAATGATTTAGAAAATGCGGGAATAATAATCGAAGATAAATCTTATTGCAGTGACAGTTTTAATTTAGAAAAACATTTCATCTCATCTGACGGAGATGTTCATAAAGATATAATTAATGGAAATATAAAAAAAATAAAATGGCACTTTATTGAAACATTTGATTATTTTGATGAATATTATATAAAAGATTATACTTTAAAAAATTACTATGCTTTTCATTTAATTGTACCCTCTTTTTCAGAAATTTATCCAATAAACGATCTAATTTATAATAATAAAAACCACGGGAAACTTCATAGAGATTTCGTTTTGAAATATAAAAATTATTCTAAATTTGAAATTATAGAAAATTTTGAAAATTTAAATCCATTTTTAGATTTAGGGAAATTTATAGGTGTGGAATTTAAAGAAAATTTAAATATTAATGAGTTTATAGAAAAAATTAAAAATAATAAATTTAATTATGAATTTAGCAATAAATATTTAAATATTTTAAATATGCCCAGGAGGGCGTTCACACAGTGACTTTGGACTCCCAAAGGTCACATATGAGGATAGGAGGGTCGGTTTAGGGGCGAACCCATATCGCCCACACCCCGATCACTACCATCTCCTCTGCAGAATAATTGTAGGGCCCCAAAATGTGCGGGTAGCGCTCCTCCCAGGTATTAAAATAATTATATCAAAACTTTTAGCTTTTGTCAATCAACTTTTATAAATTTAAACAATTAAGTTTATCTAAATAAACTATTTATTATTTTACACTAATTTTATATTTTTGGCAAGTTTTATACAATCATTTATTGAAGGATAAGAGGGCATTAAAATATTTTTTATATAATTTTGCAAAATATTTTTTGTTTTTTTACCTATGGCTATAGCTTTTATATTTTTAAAATCATTATTTTTTGCAAAACATTCAACGGTTGAAGGAGAAGAGAAAATAACAACACAAGGTTTTTTTAGAGGTTCTTTTGGAAGGTTACAGATTGTTTCATAAACAATAACTTCTTTTAAACTATTAGTTGAATTTTTAAAAATCTCGCTTATAGGAGAAATTATCTGTTTCGCTCTTAAAAAAAGAAAATTTTTATTTTGATAATTTTTTATAATCTCTTTTGCAAACTCATCTCCATAAGCTGACGATGATATAAACTCCAGATTTCCAGAAAGTTTTTCTATCTCTTTTGCAGTTGATTTGCCTATAGCAAAAGAAGGGATTTTTTTCCATTTATCAGTTATTTTATCAACTGCCCTAACACCATTTTTTGAAGTAAAAATAAGATAATCAATATTATCAAAAGAAATAAAAGGAGAAAAAAAATTAATTTTTATAACGGGATAATTGACAGCTCCTTTATACTTTTCACCGCTTAAAATATAAATAGGTAACATCACTCCCACTCAATGGTTGCAGGCGGTTTAGAAGAGATATCATAGACTACTCTATTTATTCCATCTACTTCGTTTATAATTCTTGTTGATACTCTTTCTAAAAATTCGTGTGGAAGTCTTGAAAAAATTGCTGTCATCCCGTCAGTTGAACTTACACATCTGATTGCAACTGTATTATCATAAGTTCTATTATCTCCCATTACCCCTACACTTTTTACATTAAGTAATACTGCAAAAGCCTGCCAAACTTCATTGTAAAGCCCCCACGCTTTAAGCTCACTAATTAAAATACTATCAGCTTCTCTGAGTAAATTTAAATCTTCTTCATTTACTTCACCCATAATTCTAATAGCAAGACCAGGTCCCGGGAATGGATGACGGTATACTAAATCTTTTGGAAGTCCAAGTTCAAGCCCCAATTTTCTCACTTCATCTTTAAAAAGTTCTCTTAAAGGCTCAATCAGCTCAAATTTCATCCAATCAGGAAGTCCGCCTACATTATGGTGAGATTTAATTGTTTTACTAGGCCCTTTTACTGAAACAGATTCAATAACATCCGGATATAAAGTCCCTTGAGCTAAAAATTTAGCATCTTTATGTTTTTTGGCTTCCTCATCAAATACTTCAATAAATGTATGACCTATGATTTTTCTTTTTTCTTCTGGTTCTGTTACACCTTTTAATCTACTTAAAAATTTTTTTCTTGCATCAACTGTAATCAAAGGCACATGAAGCACATTTTTAAAAGCATGTTCAACCTCTTCTCTTTCATTCTTTCTTAAAAGTCCGTTATCTACAAAAATAGGAATAAGTTTATCGCCTATTGCTTCGTGTAAAAGTGCTGCTGTAACTGAACTGTCAACCCCGCCGCTTAGTGCACATATAACTTTATTATCACCTACTTGCTCTTTAATTTTTTTGATTTGTTCTTTTGCAAAATGAGCCATATCCCATTTACTCTCTACTTTACAAACTTTTCTTGCAAAGTTTTTAAGCATTTTTGCACCTTCCTCACTGTGGGTAACTTCTGGGTGAAATTGAAGTGCATAAATGTTTCTCTCTTCATTTACAATAGCAGCATAAGGCGCATTTAAAGTATGAGCAATTCTTTTAAATCCGTTTGGAAGCTTTTCAACCCTGTCACCGTGGCTCATCCAGACAACTGTAGGATTACTTACATCATCAAAAAATAAATGAGATTCATCTATAAAAAGTTCCGCTTTTCCATATTCGTGATGGTCAGCTCTTACAACTTCTCCGCCAAAATCTACAGTAATTAACTGCATTCCATAACAAATTCCAAGAATTGGAAGCCCTAAATTATATATTTCTTTATCTACTTTGTAAGCGTCTTTATCATAAACACTAGCAGGACCTCCACTAAAAATTATACCTTTTGGATTTTTTTCTTTTGCTGTTTTTAAACCGTCAAAATAAGGAACTATTTCGCTGTAAATTCCCTCTTCTCTTAATCGTCTTGCTATAAGTTGTGTATATTGACTTCCAAAATCAAGTATCAAAATTTCTACCTGCATTATTTTCCTTTTTTATTGAAATTGTAACAAATTAATAAAATTTTAGCATTTCAAATTGAACATACCAAATAACAATACTTAAAATATATCCTGCCAAAATAGTCCAAGCAAATTTAAAATGTGAACCAAAAGTATATATACCTTTCATTCTACCCATAACACCTACACCTGCCGCACTACCAAAGCTTATTAAACTTCCTCCAATTCCGGCTGTCATTGTAACAAGCATCCACTGATCATGTCCCATATTTGGATCTGCTTTTAAAATAGCAGCCATCACAGGAACATTGTCTATAATAGCACTAATAAATCCAACACCTGTATTTGAAAATGTTGAACCTATAATATCGTAAAGTTCTGTAATATATATCAACCAACCTATAAAAGATAAAGCACCAACAGCTGCCAAAATTCCAAAAAAGAATAAAAGAGTATCATTTTCAACTTTTTCCATATTTATAAATATATTAAAATGTTCATTATATTTTCGTTTGTGATAATAAGCATAAAGCTGAAGAAGTGACAAACCAAACATCATTCCCCACATTGCAGGGTAATGCATAACAATATGTCCTACAACAGCTATAAAAATAGTTAAAAATCCTAAAAATATAACTATTTTACCACCTTTTTTAAGTTCTACTTTTGGAGTAGTTAGCACATCAAAATGAGGCTCTCCTTTTGGAACAAAAATGCTTAAAAGCCATGCTGTTAAAAGCCATCCAAAAAATACAGCAGGGAAAAGAGCTAAAAAGTCTATAAAGTCTCCTTTTCCAGCTGTCCAAGCCATAAGTGTTGTAATATCTCCAAACGGAGACCAAGCACCACCTGCATTTGCAGCTACAACAATATTAATAGCTCCAGGAACCAAAAAATTAAAATTCTTTTTATCAATAGTAAAAAGAACTGTTGATAAAATAAGAGCTGTTGTAAGATTATCAGCAACCGGGCTTATCCAAAAAGCAAGAGCTCCTGTTATCCAATATAGTTTTTTATAACTATAACCTCTGGAAATAAGCCTGTAACGAAGTGCATCAAAAACACCTCTTTCAATAAGACTTTCTATATAAGTCATTGCTACAAACAAGAAAAAGAAAATTTCGGCAATTTCTTCAATTAGTTCTTTTAACTGATGATGAAGAGGCGTTATATTAAGACCATTTAAGGAATAATAAACGCCTATTAATACAAATGAAAATGTACCAATAAATAAAGCAGGTTTTGCTTTGTTCATATCCCATTTTTCTTCTGTAGCTATTAATATATAGCCTATTACAAAAACAGCTAAAACAGCCCAACCAACCCATGTATTTGTCAAATTTAAAGCATGTTCCATATTAATCCTTTCTAAAATGTGCCCCAAGAGAATTTTTCCGTGCCAAGGCACTTTTTACAATTTCTCTTGCTGTTAAAAATCTTAACTTTGCTATTCTTCCAAGTTTTGGAAGCGTTTGTTCAATAAAATCCAAAGCTTCATTTAAACCTTTTTTATTTCTAATTATACCTACATTTTTCCACATTTGCTCCCTTAAGATATTCTTATATTTTTTATCATCTTTTTTGAAAAGTTCTTCATTATTTATTTCAAAAATTTTATCTTCGGTTTTAAAATTATTTTTTATTATATTTTTAGCTGCTCGTTTACCAAAAATAAAACATTCTAAAAGTGAATTACTAGCAAGTCTATTTGCTCCGTGAACACCTGTATTTGACACTTCTCCTACGGCATAAAGATTTTTAAATTCAGGAATTTTTGAATCTAAATCAACATTAATTCCGCCCATCATATAATGAAAAGCGGGAGAAATTGGAATTTTCTCTTTTGGAACATTTATATTGTAATCTTTTAATTTATGAAAAATTGTAGGAAATCTATTTTTAAAATACTCTTCATCAAACATACTAACATCTAAAAATACTTTATGACCAAGTTTTTGATGCATAAAAATAGCCCTGCTTACGATATCACGACTAGCAAGTTCACCTCTTTTATCATATTTAAATAAAAATCTATTATTATTTTCATCAATTATATAGGCACCTTCTCCTCTGAGTGCCTCTGTTAAAAGCAATTTTTGAGAAAATTTCATTTCTATAAATACAGTAGGATGAAACTGTGTCATTTCCATATCTTTAAGATTAATACCTTTTTCAACAGCAATTCCCTGAATTTCTCCGGCAATTGTTTTTGCATTAGTATCATATTTATAAAGTGCTCCTATTCCACCGCTTGCTATTATTATATTATCGGCATAAATATTAAATTTTTGATTTTTATGAAATACTGAAATACCGTATGCAATATTCTTTTCTATTAAAATATCAAAGACATTTGCTT